>Ga0164241_10000137_pt1 | contig 174612 bp, 164 predicted proteins | sample OricomyardsoilBY_FD_108780 | JGI IMG/M metagenome (GOLD analysis project Ga0164241, IMG submission 108780) | Backyard soil microbial communities from Emeryville, California, USA - Original compost - Back yard soil (BY) | ecosystem: Environmental > Terrestrial > Soil > Unclassified | place... | reverse complement strand
CGACGACGGCGAGCATGATCGTCCAGGCGCGCAGCCCATCTCGGGTAGCGAGGACGGTGACGCTGTGCAGCAGCGCCGTCGCCGCGAGCCATGGCATGAGCGATGCATTCTCGGTCGGATCCCAGAACCACCAGCCGCCCCAGCCGAGCTCGTAATAGGCCCAGTAGGAGCCGGCGGTGATGCCCAGCGTCAGGAAGATCCAGGCGCCGAGGATCCAGGGCCGCATCGCGCGCGCGAAGGCCGGGCCGACATCGCGGGTCACCAGCGCGCCGACCGCGAAGGAGAATGCGATCGAGATGCCGACATAGCCGAAATAAAGAGTCGGCGGATGGAAGGCGAGGCCGGGATCCTGGAGCAGCGGGTTAAGGCCATTGCCCTCGATCGGCACCGGGTTGAGCCGGGTGAACGGGTTCGAGGCGAAGAGAAGGAAGGCGTAGAATCCGAGCCCGATCGCGGCCTGCGCGGCGAGCGTCGCGCTCAATGTGCGCGGATCGAGCCGCCGTTCGAACAGGGCGACCGCCGCGCCGGCGATGGCGAGGACCGTCACCCAGAGCAGCATCGAGCCTTCATGATTTCCCCAGGCACCGGCGAACTTATAGAGCCACGGCTTCATCGAATGGCTGTTCGCCGCGACCAGGGCGACCGAAAGATCGGTGCGGAGAAAGCAGGCGATCAGGATCAGAAAGGCCAGTCCGGCGAGCAGGCCCTGGACGACCGCGACAGTACGTACGGGCTTGAGATCGGGCGCCGACCCGGCCGCCACCCTGACGCCGGCCGATCCGAGATAGAGCTGGAGCAGCGACAAGGCCGCCGCCAGCCACAAAGCCGCAAGCCCCCCTTCAGCGATCATCGCAATGTGTCCGTTTCATGCTGGCCCCGCGCCTGGCGCATCACCGGTGGGACATAGTTTTCGTCATGCTTGGCGAGAATCTCGGTGGCGACGAAGCGGCCGTCCGGCCGGAAACGTCCCTCGGCGATCACGCCGCTGCCTTCCCGAAACAGGCTCGGCGTGATCCCGCTATAGGTGACGTTGATCACATGCGGCGTTTCGTCGGTCACGACGAAATCGATGGTGACGCCGTCGGGGTGGCGGACCAGGGAGCCGCGCCGCACCATCCCGCCGATCCGTACCGCGCGGTCGAGCGGCAGGCCCTTGGTCGCGACGTCGCCCGGCGCGTAGAAGAAGGCGGCGCGGTCCCTGAGCCCGGACATGGCGAGCAGCACCGCGCCGAGCACCGCGACGATCGCCACGATCAGCAGGACGAGGCGCTGGTTCTTCGCCTTCACGGGCGGCGGCCCAGCTTGCCGGCTTCGGCCTCGGCGCGGCGCATGGCGAACCAGCTCCACGCGGTGAGTCCGATCGTGCCGAGCGCGACCAGCACATAAGCGGCGATGACGAACGGCCAGGCGCTCATTCGGCGGCCATCCGCTTCATCCGCGCCTCGATCTTGGTGCGGGCGAGCTCGGCGCGCATCCGCATCAGCACGATCGCCCCGAACAGCAGGGTGAAGCCGAGCGCCGACGCCAGCAATGGCCACAGCATTTGCGGTGCGATCGTCGATGTGCCGCGCAGGATATCGATGCTCTCGCCCTGATGCAGCGATTTCCACCAGATCACCGAATAATGGATGATCGGCAGGTTGATCGCGCCGACGAGCCCGAAAATGGCGGTGAGGCGGCCCTCCCCGTCCTTCTCCTGCTCGGCGCCGGCGAGCGCGATATAGCCAAGGTAAAGGAAGAACAGGACGAGCATCGATCCCATCCGGCCGTCCCACTCCCAATAGCTGCCCCAGGTCGGGCGCCCCCAGAGCGATCCGGTGGCGAGCCCAAGCGCGGCGAACACGGCGCCGGGCACGGCGAGCGCGCGGCCGGCGACCGCCGCAAGCGGATGACGCCAGACGAGCTGGGCAAGGCCGGCGGCGGCGATGCCGGACCAGCCGCCCATCGCCAGCCAGGCGGAAGGGACGTGGATGTAGAGGATACGCACGCTTTCGCCCTGGAAACGCTCGGGCGGCGCGACGAACAGGCCGAAATAAAGCGCGCCGAGGATCAGCGCGGCGCCGATCCAGCCGAGCCAGGCTGTGAGCGGTCGCGCGATTTTGAGGAAACGTGCCGGATTCGCGTAAACGTGCATGATCCCGGCTTGTTTAGCGAACGGCTCGGCGTCGCGAAAGCGCCTTGCGCGCACGGTCGCGCCCGCGCAGGAGCATGGACCGATGGGGGACGTTCCGGCGCAGCAGAACCGCTTGTTCGGCATCGCGATGCGCGCCGGCGCGGCGACCTGCTTCGGTTTCATGGCGGCGGCGATCAAGCTTGGCGAGGATGCCGGGATCGGCACGCTCGAGCTGGTCTTCTATCGCTTCGCCTTCGGCATGGTGCCCTTGCTCGCCTGGATCGGGTGGCGGCGCGATTTCGGCGCATGGCGGACGCGGCGCCCGCTCACCCATATCGGCCGCGCCGTCCTCGGCCTCGTCACGATGACGATGACGTTCAGCGCGCTCGCCTGGCTGCCGCTTGCCGAGGCGACGACGATGGGCTTCGTCGCGCCGCTCTTCGCGGTCATGCTTTCGGCGCTGATCCTGCGCGAGCCGGTGGGCCGCCATCGCTGGAGCGCGGTCGCGATCGGCCTCGCCGGCGTCGCCGTGGTGATGCAGCCGGGTGGCAGCGCCCTGCCCCTCCCCGGCCTCGTCATCGCGCTCGCCGGCGCCATCGGGGTGGCGGCGGTGACGATCACGCTGCGCCAGATCGGTCGGACAGAGCGGCCGGCGACGGTCGTTTTGTGGTTCACCACTTTCTCGATGATCGTCACCGGCGCGATCATGCCGTTCGTCGGGCGCGCCCATGACGCGCATCAATGGCTGCTGCTCGCGGGCGTCGGCGCCGCCGGCGGCGTCGGCCAGCTCCTGATGACCGCCTCGCTCAAGCTCGCGCCGGTGCCGGTGGTGGTGCCGTTCGACTATGTACAGCTGATCTGGGCGGTGCTGCTCGGCTGGCTGATCTGGGACACCCATCCGCTGCCGAGCACCTGGGCCGGCGCCGCGGTGATCGTCGCGAGCGGCCTTTACACCATCTATCGCGAGCATCGGCTGGGACGCGACAAGCCGCATCCCTCGCCGCTCGCGGGTTAGCCGCGGCCGATCAGCCGCTGCGCCATGGCGTCGGCGACCGCGGCGGCGTTGCGGCCGCTGGCGGCGCTTTCGGCCCAGATGTCGCGCAGGCGGCCGGGGATCGCTTCGATCCGGCGGCGAACCTCATCCTGGTCGCCGTCCTTCAGATATTCGGTCGACACATTGATGATGCCGCCGGCGTTGATGACATAATCGGGCGCGTAGGTGATGCCGCGCGCCTGGACGCGATCGCCGTCGGCCTCGGTGGCGAGCTGGTTGTTCGCGCCGCCCGCGACGATCGGCACCTGAAGTGCCGCGATCGAGCGTTCGTCGAGGATCGCGCCGAGCGCATTGGGGCTGAACACGTCGGCGGGCAGGCTCATGATCGCGTCGGTCGCGACGACGACGCCCCCGACCTCGCTCGCAAGCGCCTTGGCCTTGGCCGAATCGAGGTCGGCGACGCTGATCCGGGCGCCGTCGGCCGCGGCGCGGCGGGCGAGGCCCGATGCGACGCTGCCCGCGCCCTGGATCGCGATGTGGAGCCCCGCGAGGCTGTCCTTGCCCAGCCCCTGCTTCACCGCCGCCTTGACCCCGAGATAGACGCCGTAGCTGGTGTGCGGACCTGGATCGCCGCCGACACTGCCCTCCGCGACCGGAAGCCCGGCGACGAACTTCGTCACCTTCGAGATGGCGACCATGTCATCGACATTGACCCCGACATCCTCGGCGGTGACGTAACGCCCGCCGAGCCCGTTCACCGCGCCGGCAAAGGCCGCGAGCATTTCGGGCGTCTTGGTCTTGTTCTCGTCGGCGAGGATCACCGCCTTGCCGCCGCCCAAAGGCAGGCCGGCCATCGCATTCTTGTAGCTCATGCCGCGCGACAGCCGCAGCACGTCGGCGATCGCCTGGCCCGGCTCGGCATAATGCCAGAAGCGGGTGCCGCCGGCGCCCGGACCGACATGGGTGGAATGGACCGCAATGACCGCCTTCAGGCCGCTTTCCCGGTCGGTGACGAAATGAACGAGCTCATGCGCGTCGAAATCGGGGAAGTCCCAAGGCGAATCCATGGATAAAATCCTGTGTCGGGAAATGGAAAATGGGGCGACCGACGGGACTTGAACCCGCGACCCTCGGTACCACAAACCGATGCTCTAACCAGCTGAGCTACGGTCGCCACATGGGGTGCGCCGCGCACATAGGGGGGCGCCTCCCCCCGCGTCAAGGATCGTGGATCAGGCGGCGCTCAACGCCAGCGCGCGGGACCGGGCGGCGAAGAGCTCGGCGAGCTCGAGGTGGCGCCGGCGCGCCTCCTGCGTTCCGGCCGCGGCCGCCCATTGCCGCTGCTCGTCCGCGCGGCGCGCGTAATAGATATGATCGTCGTGCATCGATGTTCCCCGGTAACCGCCGCCAGGTTAGATGGGGTCATCAAGGGCGGACAGGGAGCCGCGTCAGTCCGCCCGGCTTTCGAGGCGGAGCGAAGCGGCGCCTGCGGTTATCCCGGTAATGCGGACGAGCTTGTGGCGGGATTTCTCGCCCGAGACGATCGTGACGGCCGAGCGGGGCACGGCCAGCTCCTTCGCAAGGAACGTGACGAGGGCGGCATTGGCGGCGCCGTCCACAGGCGGCGCGGCAAGCCGGATTGCAAGCGCGGCGCGCCCATCCGCTTCGGCGATCGGGCCGGTGAGCTGGTCGCGTTTGGCCCGGACGGTGACCCGGACCGCAAGACGGATGCCGTCGCTGTCATCGGTAATCATCATTCCCTGCCCTCGCCGTCGAGCCAGCGCGCGGCGGCGGCGGGCGTGCTTTTACCCTCGTCGCGATCGACCATGTAATTGGCCTCGCGCATCCGATCGACCGGGATGGCGCCGATCAAAGGCTGAAGCGCCGCCACAAAACGGCGATCATCGGCATGGCGAGGCGCGACCAGGAGCAGTGCGTCGTAGCTGGGCAGCGCATGGCGCGGATCGGTGAGCGTCACGAGATCGAGCGCGGAGATGCGTCCGTCCGACGAGAAAGCCGAGATGACGTCGGCCGAGCCGTCGGCGAGCGCATGATACATGAAGGTGGGGCTGTAGGAACGCTGACTGGCGAAGCGCAGGCCGTAAGCGCCCGAAACCGCGCGCCATTCGGGGCGGGTCAGGAATTCGAGATCGGCGCCGAGCGTGAGGCGGGGCGCGGCGCGGGCGAGATCGTCGAGCGTGCGGATGCCGAGCATGCGCGCGCGCTCGCGGCGCATCGCGAAGGCATAGGCATTCTCGAAGCCGAGCGGGCCGAGCACCCGGACCCTGTCACGGGCGCGCAGCTCGGCCGCGAGGGTCCGGCGCATCGCCGCCGGCTCCGGCGTGTCGGTCCGGCGCAGGATGTTCGCCCACAACGTGCCCGAATAATCGACATAGACGTCGATATCGCCCGCCGCGAGCGCCCGATAGGCGACGGTCGAACCGAGATTGTCGCGCCGCCGCGTCTGATAGCCGGCGGCCTGGAGCCGGCGCTCGATCAGGCTGGCGAGGATATATTGCTCGGAGAAATTCTTGGCGCCGATCGTCACCGTCTCGCCCGACGGCGCTGCCCCGAGCGGCGCGAAGGCGAGACCGATCGCGGCGGCGAGGAGAGCGATGCCGGCCCAGATCCGTCCGCGGGCCCGCCTGGCGAGCCCCGATTCGACGAGCGCGAGCAGGCCGTCGACCGTGAGCGCCAGCGCGGCGGCGGCGGCGCAGCCGACGAGGACACGGACCCAGTTCTCGGTCTGGAGCCCGGAAAAGATGAGGTCGCCGAGGCTCGGCTGCCCCACGGTGGTGGCGAGCGTCGCCGCGCCGATCGTCCAGACCGATGCGGTGCGGATGCCGGCGAGGATCACCGGCGCGCCGAGCGGCAGCTCGACGAGGCGCAGCCGCTGGCCCGCCGTCATGCCGAGGCCGTCTGCGGCTTCGATGATGCCGGGATCGATGCCCCGAAGCGCCGCGACCCCGTTCCTGAGGATCGGCAGCAGCGCATAGAGGCTGAGCGCGAGCAGGGCCGGCAGGAAGCCGAGCGCCGGAACGGCCAACCCGCTCGCCCGGCCGAGGATCAGCAGCGCCGGATAGAAGAGCGCGAGGAGCGCCAGCGCGGGGATGGTCTGGACGAGGCCGGCGAGCGCGAGCGCGGGCGCGCCTATTCTTGCGCTGCGGGCCGAGACTATGGCCAGTCCAAGACCGGCGGCGGTTCCGATTGCCACGGCCGCGCCGCTGACGAGCAGATGGGCGCGCAGCAGATCGGGAAGCGCCGCGAGCGCATCGGCCATGGCGGGGCTCACAACGCGGCCAATCGCTCGGCCTGGCGCCGCGGCACATCGACCAGCGCGCGCACATCCGGGTCTTCATCGGCGACCAGCGCCGCCGGCGGTGCATCGGCGCGAACGCGGCCGTCGATCAGCACGACGATGCGATCGGCGAGCAGCAACGCCTCGGCCATGTCGTGCGTCACCATCAAGGTGGTGAGGCCGAGCCGATCGTGCAGCGCGCGATAGGCGCGGCCGAGCGCGTCGCGCGTCACCGGATCGAGCGCCCCGAACGGCTCGTCCATCAGCATCAGCGCCGGCGCGGCCGCCAGCGCCCTCGCAACCCCGACACGTTGCTGCTGTCCGCCCGAAAGCTCGCGGGGATAGCGGCTGGCGAGCTCGCGCGGCAGCGCGACGAGATCGAGCAGCTCCGCAACCCGGCCCGGCCGCTTTTCCCCCATCAGCGTGGGAACGATCCCGATATTCTCCGCGACAGTCATGTGCGGGAACAGGCCGATGCTCTGGATCACATAACCGATGCCGTGGCGCAGAGCAGCCGGCGGGATATCGCGCGTATCGCGCCCGTCGATGCTGATCGTGCCGGATTCCGGCACGACGAGGCGGTTGATCGATTTGAGCAGGGTCGTCTTGCCCGATCCGGACGGGCCGACCAGCGCAACGAATTCACCCTTCGCGACCGCGAGGCTGACGTCGTCGAGCGCGACGCGCGCGCCATGCCGCTTGGCGAGCGATTCGATGGCGAGGAACGGTGCGTTCATCGATGCGGCGTGGTGGGCGCGGTAGGGATTGAACCTACGACCCCACCCGTGTGAAGGGTGTGCTCTACCACTGAGCTACGCGCCCACGCGCACGAGGAAGCGGCCCCATAGCGACCGCCTTTTGGCCTGTCCAGCGCCTGACCGGACGTCAGCCGTTCACCGCGTCCTTGAGGCCCTTGCCGGCCTTGAACTTGGGCTGGGTCGATTCCTTGATCTGCATCGGTTCGCCGGTGCGCGGGTTGCGGCCGGTCGATGCCTTGCGACGGGAGCAGGTGAAGGTGCCGAAGCCGACCAGGCGGACCTCGTCGCCGCGCGTCAAAGCATGACTGATGGTGTCGAACACCGCCTCGACCGCGCGCGACGCTTCCCCCCTCGCCAGCCCGGTAACATCCGCGACGTGGCCGATAAGCTCCTGCTTGTTCATCGCTGACCCCTGCTTTCCCGAAGACTCGCGGCACATGGCCGGAGAGAGTCGATTAAACGCGATGCGTTACGCGCGAGTCAAAAGGAAAGCGGCGAACGCCACCTCGCCGCGCCGCTTCGGGACAATCGGCGGCTCAGTGACGAACCGCCGTCCCGCCCCGTTCGTCGACCGTCGCCGGCGCGAATTCGCTTCGCGGCAGCGCCGCCAGCTCATCCGCCTCGGTCCATTCGATCGGCGTGACCGGCGCCGCAAGCGCATGGGCGAGCACCTCATCGACGTGGGAGACCGGCACGATCTCCAGTCCTTCACGGATGTTCGCGGGGATTTCGGCGAGATCCTTCTCGTTCTCGGCCGGGATCAGCACCTTGGCGATGCCGCCGCGCAATGCGGCCAGCAATTTCTCCTTGAGGCCGCCGATCGGCAGCACGCGGCCGCGAAGCGTGACCTCCCCGGTCATCGCGACGTCGCGGCGTACCGGAATACCGGTCAGGGTCGAAAGGATCGCGGTCACCATGCCGATGCCGGCCGACGGGCCGTCTTTCGGCACCGCGCCTTCGGGCAGGTGGACGTGGATGTCCTTGCGCGCGAACAGGCTGGGCTTGACGCCGAAGCTCGGCGCCCGCGTCTTGACGAAGGAGAAGGCGGCCTGCACCGATTCCTGCATAACTTCGCCCAATTTGCCGGTGGTCTTGATCTGGCCCTTGCCGGGGACGGTGACCGCCTCGATCGTCAATAATTCGCCGCCGACCTCGGTCCAGGCAAGGCCGGTGACGGCGCCGATCTGGTCTTCTTCCTCGCTGATGCCGTGGCGGAATTTCCGCACGCCGACGAAATCGGCGAGATTGTCCGGCGTGACCTCGACCTTCTCGGCCTTGCCTTCGAGGATCTGGCGGAGCGCCTTGCGCGCGACCTTGGCGATCTCACGCTCGAGCGTGCGCACGCCCGCCTCGCGGGTATAATGGCGGATGAGCGACCGCAGCCCGTCTTCGGTCAGCGCGAATTCACTCTCCTTGAGACCGTGATTCTCGATCTGCTTGGGCAGCAGGTGGCGCAGCGCGATCTCGACCTTCTCGTCCTCGGTATAGCCTTCGAGCCGGATGATCTCCATCCGGTCGAGCAAGGGCTGCGGCAGGTTCAGCGAGTTGGCGGTCGTGACGAACATCACGTCCGAAAGATCGTAATCGATCTCCAGATAATGGTCCTGGAACTTGCTGTTCTGCTCCGGGTCGAGCACCTCGAGCAAAGCCGAGGCGGGATCGCCGCGGAAATCCTGGCCGAGCTTGTCGATCTCGTCGAGCAGGAAGAGCGGGTTGGACGTGCCGGCCTTCTTGAGGTTGGTCATGATCTTGCCCGGCAGCGAGCCGATATAGGTGCGCCGGTGGCCGCGAATCTCGGCCTCGTCGCGCACGCCGCCAAGGCTCTGACGAACGAATTCGCGTCCCGTCGCGCGGGCGATCGAGCGGCCCAATGAGGTCTTGCCGACGCCGGGCGGGCCGACGAGGCACAGGATCGGGCCCTTCAGCTTGTTGGTGCGAGCCTGGACGGCGAGATATTCGACGATCCGGTCCTTGACCTTCTCGAGGCCATAATGATCCTCGTCGAGGATGCGCTGCGCCTCGGCGATGTCGTGCTTCAATTTCGATTTCTTGCCCCAGGGCAAACCGAGCAGCACGTCGAGATAATTGCGGCTGACCGTGGCTTCGGCGGACATCGGCGCCATGCCCCGCAGCTTCTTCAATTCGCCCTGCGCCTTGCCCTTGGCTTCCTTGCTGAGCTTGGTGCGATCGATCTTGCGGGCGAGCTCGGCCAGCTCGTCGCCGCCGCCTTCCTCGCCCTCATTGCCCAGCTCGCGCTGGATCGCCTTGAGCTGTTCGTTGAGATAATATTCGCGCTGGGTTTTCTCCATCTGGCGCTTCACGCGCGAGCGGATCTTCTTTTCGACCTGGAGCACGCCAAGCTCGCCTTCCATGAAGGCATAGGCCATTTCGAGCCGCTTCACCGGATCGGGCTGCATCAGCATCGCCTGCTTGTCGGCGACCTTGATCGCGATATTGGCGGCGACCGCGTCGGACAGCTTGGCCGCCTCGACGATCTCCGAAAGCTGGACCGCGGTTTCCGCCGGCAGCTTGCGGTTGAGCTTGGCGTAATTCTCGAACTGGTCGACCACCGAGCGCATCAGCGCCTGCGCCTCTGGCCCTTCCACGGGCGCGTCATCGAGCGGTGCGATCGTTGCGACCAGATGGCCGTTCGCCGACTCGAGCGTCTCCAGCGTCGCGCGCTGCTTGCCCTCGACGAGCACGCGCACGGTCCCGTCCGGAAGCTTGAGGAGCTGGAGCACGCTCGCGGTGACGCCGATCGAATAAAGGTCGTCGCGCCCGGGATCGTCCTCGGACGGATCGAGCTGGGAAACGAGGAAGATGCTCTTGTCGGCGGTCATCGCGCTTTCGAGCGCCGCGACGGATTTGTCGCGGCCGACGAAGAGCGGCACGATCATGTGCGGAAAGACGACGATGTCGCGCAGGGGAAGGACGGGATAGGATTCGCTCACTTGAAACTCCGCGGCCGCGCGGGGGCGCGGGCCTTGAAGCCCATATGGGGCCAAAGCCCTTACGCATCAATGAAGGCCGCAAGAGAGCGCGAAGGCCGGCCGGCGCGCTGAACATTCGTCGACCCAGATGGCGACTCGGTCGCAAGCGGGCGCTTTGCGATTGACCGCCCCACCGGGCGGCGTTTAATTTCCCGGGCTCAACGGTTTTGAGGTGACGAAGATGCTTCGCGGAGCGTTGCTGGCGATCCCACTGGTGCTTTCGCCGATCATGACGACGGCCGCCACGGCCCAGAAGGGCGAAGGCCGATCGGCCGCGCCCGCGGCGACGCGCGGCGCCAATGACGGCGGCGGCTGCACCGACGAGCAGCATGAAAATGCGCGCTCGCGCGGCCGATCGATGGGCGGCATGCTCGGCGGCCTCGCCCGCGGCCTCGGCGGCCGGATCGGCGGCGCGGCCGGCATGATGACCAACCTGTTGCCCGTCGATCAGATGCTCGGCGAGGCGATCGCCGGCATGCTCGATTGCCGCGAGCAGCAGCAGGCGGCCCACGCGACCGAGGAAGCGACGCGCAGCGCCAGCGTCGGATCGACCTCGACCTGGACCAGCGACAGCAGGCCCGGCGTGACCGGATCGTCCACTGTCACGGCGGTCAACGCCAATTCCACGCAAGGCGATTGCATGACCGTGACCGACATCGTCATCGTCGATGGTCAGGAAACCCGCGCGCCCAAGCAGATGTGCCGCCGGCCGCCGTCCAACCGCTACGTGCGGGTCTAGGGCCGCCGATGCGCCTGTTCGCGTCCCTCGCCGCGATCGCCGCGCTGTTCGCCGGCGAAGCGGTCCAGGCCCAGCAGCGCGGCGGCAATCCCACCTGCCCGGCCAATCCGAACTGGTCGAACTACACCGAGATGCGGTTCACGCCGCAGACCGTGAACGGCCACCATGTTCTCCTCGCCGAGGGCGCGGTCGATGACAATCTCATCCCCCGCCTCCAGGCGGCGCTACGCGATCAGAGCATCGAGGAAATCTGGCTGCGCTCGCCGGGCGGCAATGCGCGGGTCGGCAACCAGGCCGGCACGATCATCCGCCAGGCTGGTCTTCCGACCCGCATCCCGGCGGGATGGGCGTGCTTTTCGGCCTGCAACTTCATGTTCATGGGCGGCATCATCCGCTTCGTGGACAATGGCGGGCTGTTCATTGTCCATATGTTCACCCACACCAGCGACCGGCAGGCGATCCGATCGCAGATCGCCCAGGGCGAGCAGAACACGATCGGCATGATCGGCGACATCGAGCAGGATTCGGCGCTCCTTGCCAGCGAGGACAACGACTTCCTGATCCGCATGGGGATTTCGCGCCGGCTGTTGACCGAGGTCATGTACCGCCAGAGCGCGGTCGGCGATGGCGACGATCATTCGACGATGCGCTGCCTGACCCAGGCCGAAGTCAACACCTACAATGTCGCCACCGTGCCCTGGAACGGGCCCGCCGGCCAGCCGCAAGGGCAACAAGGCGGCAAATAGCCGCCGCCCCGCCGATCAGGCCGCGTCTTCCGCCTTCGCGTAGGTCCGGATCGGTTCCTTGCGGCCTTCGACGACGTCCTTGTCGATCACCACTTCGTCGACGCCGTCCATCGATGGCAGATCGAACATCGTGTCGAGCAGGATATTCTCCATGATCGACCTCAGGCCGCGCGCGCCGGTCTTGCGTTCGATCGCCTTCTTGGCGGTGGCGACCAAAGCGTCGTCCGTATAGGTGAGCTTCACGTCCTCCATGTCGAACAGCTTCTGATACTGCTTGACGAGGGCGTTCTTGGGCTCGCGCAGGATCTTGACCAAAGCCTCGCTGTCGAGATCCTCGAGCGTCGCGATCACCGGCAGGCGGCCGACGAATTCGGGGATGAGGCCGAATTTCAGCAGATCCTCGGGCTCGCTCTGGCGCAGGATCTGGCCGACGCGGCGCTCGTCCGGCGCGGCGACATGGGCGCCGAAGCCGATCGATTTGCCCTCCAGCCGGTCGCCGATGATCTTCTCCAGCCCCGAAAAGGCGCCGCCGCAGATGAACAGGATGTTGGTCGTATCGACCTGGAGGAATTCCTGCTGCGGATGCTTGCGCCCGCCCTGCGGCGGTACGGAGGCGGTGGTGCCCTCCATCAGCTTCAGGAGCGCCTGCTGGACGCCCTCGCCCGAAACGTCGCGGGTGATCGAGGGATTGTCCGACTTGCGGCTGATCTTGTCGATCTCGTCGATATAGACGATGCCGCGCTGCGCCCGCTCGACATTGTAGTCGGAGGCCTGGAGCAGTTTCAGGATGATGTTCTCGACATCCTCGCCGACATAGCCGGCCTCGGTCAGCGTGGTCGCGTCGGCCATGGTGAAGGGCACGTCGAGGATGCGGGCCAGCGTCTGCGCGAGCAGGGTCTTGCCGCAGCCGGTGGGCCCGACGAGCAGGATGTTCGACTTGGCGAGCTCGACCTCGCCGCCCTTCGCGCCGTGCGCGAGCCGCTTGTAATGATTGTGGACCGCGACCGAGAGCACGCGCTTGGCGTGATCCTGCCCGATCACATAATCGTCGAGCACCTTGCAGATCTCCGCCGGCGGCGGCACGCCGTCGCGCGTCTTGACCAGCGCGGACTTGGTCTCCTCGCGGATGATGTCGTTGCACAATTCGACGCATTCGTCGCAGATGAAGACGGTCGGGCCCGCGATGAGCTTGCGGACCTCGTGCTGCGACTTGCCGCAGAAGGAGCAGTAAAGCGTGCTCTTGCTGTCGCCGCCGCTGAGTTTCGTCATAAATCGTCCCTGGGGGCACGGCCCCGTTGTCACGTTAACGGCACATCCTGACCGCAAATTAGCGCGGCGACAATGGCCTAAAGGTTAACCGGCTCCGACGGCCGGGGCCAGCGGGACGGGGATGATCCAAAGCGAAGATTGCTCCGCCCGCCCCGCGAAGAGCCCATGTGGGCGCGGCAAGGTGACGGGACAAGCCCCTCGCCTCTGGCCTTCATAGGGGGCAGCGGATCGAACCGCGAATGTTCCCAATGTTCGCATTGACGGGCCTGTTTCGATGCCTTCCCGTCCGGAACCTGAGCAAACGGCGCCGTCGGCGGACCGGAAGCGGCGATCGAAAGGGATGAAAGTCACGCTACGCCCGCTCGAAAATCGCCGCCAGTCCCCATCGCCGGGTGCGCGCAACCCCCGCCATGCCCGAATCGCCCCCGGTCAAAATGGAGGCGAGGAAGATATGCCATGTCGGGGGGTGTAGGAAAGTTGGGCAAGCTCACTCGCGCAGGCGCAAGGGGACGATGGCAGGGCTCTTTCGCGAGACGGTTGGGAAATCGCCAGGGGACCACTGTCCCCCGCCGTCGGACGGATTCGGCGACCCCGAAGGCCGCCGCTCCGCCGGCCGGCGGGCGCCGTCAGCGTTCGCTGCGCTGTGCGCTGCTCTCCTGCGGCTTCGCTAGGCCGCCTTCGCTGCCTCTTCCTCGCTCGGCGCGGGGCGGCGTTCGAAGACTTCGTCGACGAGGCCGAATTCCTTGGCTTCGTCGGCCGAGAAGAATTTGTCGCGCTCGACGTTCTTTTCGATCTCCTCGATCGCGCGGCCGGTATATTGGGCCATCAGCTCGTTCATCCGCTGGCGGATGCGCAGGATCTCGCGCGCCTGGATCTCGATGTCGCTGGCCATGCCCTGGGCGCCGCCCGACGGCTGATGGATCATGATCCGCGCATTGGTGAGCGCGACGCGCATCCCCTTCTCGCCCGCCGACAACAGGAACGCGCCCATCGAGGCGGCCTGGCCGATGCAGACCGTGCCGACCTTGGGCCGGATATACTGCATCGTATCGTGCATCGCCATGCCCGCCGTGACGACCCCGCCCGGCGAGTTGATGTACATGTAGATGTCCTTCTTCGGATTCTCGCTCTCGAGATAGAGGAGCTGGGCGGTGATGAGGGTCGCCATGTGATCCTCGACCGGGCCGGTCACGAAGACGATGCGCTCGCGCAACAGCCGCGAATAGATGTCGAAGCTGCGCTCGCCGCGGTTCGACTGCTCGATGACGATGGGGACGAGGCCGCCGACGATGTCTTCATGATCCATGGGGAGAGGAATCCTGTGTGCGTTTTGGTCCGCACAACATCGGAGGATCGGTGGCGCGGTTCAAGCCCCCGCTTTCGCGCGGGAGGCTTCGTGAGGAAGGGAGGAATGGTCCGCCGGGAAGTGGCGGCCGAGCCGGCGCCTCAGCCGTCGCCGCCGGGCGCGGGGAAGCTGAGATAGTGGAGGCGGCGGGTCTCGCGGCGGCCGCGCACGACGGTGTCGAGGATGAGCCCGGCGGCAAAGCTCAAGGCGGCGAGCAAGATCAGGCCGGTGGCGAGGATCGCGGTCGGCTGGCGCGGGACGAGGCCGGTCCGGGCATAGGTGATCGCCAGCGGGATCGACAGGATCACCGCCAGCGCCGCGAGCGCCGCGGCGATCGTGCCGTAGAACAGGATCGGCCGCTCCAGCCGAAACAGGTGGACGATCGTCTTCGCGATCCGCCAGCCGTCGCGATAGGTGGACAGCTTTGAGACCGAGCCTTCGGGGCGGGCGCCATAAGCGGTGATCTCTTCCCCCACCGGCATGGCGAGCTCGAGCGCGTGGACCGAAATCTCGGTCTCGGTCTCGAAGCCCGCGGAGAGCGCCGGGAACGATTTCACGAAGCGCCGCGAAAAGATGCGGTAGCCGGAGAAGATGTCGGTGAAGCTGCGCCCGAACAGGCGCGCGAGCAGGCCGGTGAAGAGCCGGTTGCCGAGCCGGTGGCCGCGGCGATAGGCCTCCTCCACCTCCGACTTGCGGGCGCCGACGACCATGTCGAGCTGCTCGTCCAGCAATCTGGCGATCAGCGCCGGGGCGGAGGCGGCATCATAGGTCGCGTCGCCATCGGCCATCACATAGATGTCGGCCTCGACATCGGCGAACATGCGGCGGACGACATGGCCCTTGCCCTGCATCCGTTCGGAACGGACGATCGCGCCCGCCGCCGCCGCGACCTCGCGGGTGCGATCGGCGCTGTTATTGTCATAGACGTAGATCGCCGCATCGGGGAGCGCGGCGCGAAAGCCCGCGACGGTCTGCGCGATCGCGGCTTCCTCGTTATAGCAAGGCAGCAAGACGGCGATGCGAAGCTTTTGCGATGCCACTGCCATGTCCCCCCGGAAAGATGCCCTCCCGCGCATGGACGCGGGAGGGTTAATTCCTGGTTAGGCCTTCTTCGCGGCGGGCTTCTTCGCCGCCGGCTTTTTGGCCGCGGCCGCCTTGGCGGGGGCCGCTTCATCCGAAGCCTTGGCGGCCGCCTTCTTCGCGGGCGCCTTGGCCGGCTTTGCCTCGGCCTTCGCGGCGTCTGGCTTCGCCGCCGCCTTCTTGGCGGGCGCTTTCTTCGCCTTGGGCGCGTGATCGTGATCGTGATGATCGTGGCCGCAGCCCGGACCGTGGACGTGGCCGTCCTCGGCCTCGATCGCGGCCTCGAGATCGGCGCGCGACACGGCGCGGTCGGCGATCTCGGCCTGGCTGAAGAGCTGATCGACGACCTTGTCCTCGAACAGGGGCGCGCGAAGCTGCGCGGCGGCCATCGGATCGTTCTGGATATATTCGACGAACCGCTGGCGATCGGCCGGCTGATATTGCTGGGCGGCCTGGGCGATGAGCTGGTTCATCTCCTGCGCCGACACCTCGACGCCGGCCTTGGCACCGATCTCCGAGAGCAGCAGGCCGAGGCGCACGCGCCGTTCGGCGATCGCCTTATATTCGGCGCGGTCCTTCTCCATCTCGTCGCGGGCCGCGGCGGGATCGGCCTCGTGACCGGCTTCGTGGAGGAGTTGGCGCCAGATCTGGTCGAACTCGGAATCGACCATCGATTGCGGCACCGCGAAATCATGGGTGGCGGCGAGCTGGTCGAGAAGCTGGCGCTTCATGTGGGTGCGGGTGAGGCCGCCCATTTCCTGCTCGACCTGACCTTTCATGAGCTGGCGGAGCTGATCGATGCCCTCGAGGCCCATCGCCTGCGCGAAATCGTCGTCGAGCTTCATCGCGCGCGGCGTCTGGACCTCGTTCACGACGACCTCGAACACCGCCTCGCGCCCCTTGAGATAGGCGGCGGGATAATTGTCCGGGAAGGTCACCTTGACCTTTTTCTCGTCATTCGCCTTGGCGCCGACGAGCTGGTCCTCGAAGCCCGGGATGAGCCGGCCGGACCCCAGTTCGACCGACATGCCCTCGCCTTTGCCGCCTTCGAAGGCCTCGCCATCGACCTTGCCCTCGAAATCCATGATCACCAGGTCGCCGGTGGCGGCCTTGTGGGTGGCGGGCGCCGGCGTGAAGCTCTTCTGCCCCTCGGCGAGGCGCTGGACCGCCTCGTCGAGCATGTCGTCGCCGACCTCGACGGTCAGGCGCTCGAGCTTGAGGCCGTCGGTCTTCGGCGCCGGCACGTCGGGAAGCGTCTCGACCTCGACGGTGACGACCGCGTCCTTGCCCTCGCCGGATTCGGTGAGCGCGACGCTGGGCTGCATCGCCGGGCGGATATTCTGCTCCGACATCAGGCGCTGGACGCCCTCCTGCACCGCGCTTTCGAGCGCCTGCTGGGCGAGTGCCGGTCCGTGCATCTTGCGGACGAGATTGGCGGGAACCTTGCCGGGGCGGAAGCCGGGCATCCGCACCTGCGGCGCGATCGACTTCAGCTCGGCGTCGATGCGGGCATCGATGTCCTTGGCGGGAATGGTGAGGCGGAAGGCGCGCTTGAGGCCCTCGTTCAAGGTTTCGACGGTCTGCATGTTCGGGCTCAAAACTTTCTGTGTCAGCAAATTGGCCGGCGCTCTTCAGATCGACTGTGAGAGAGCTGGTGCGGGCGGAGGGACTCGAACCCCCACGGTTGCCCACTGGAACCTAAATCCAGCGCGTCTACCAGTTCCGCCACGCCCGCCGGGCCACGGCAAGGCGGCGTCTATAGCAATGCTGACATTAAGGGCAAGCGCGCGCGTGAGCCGATCCCGGCCGCGCGCGCCGCGCCATGCGCCACCGGGGCGTCAGGCCGCGGCGGGAAGATCGCGGGACCGGTGCCCGTGACGGACCAGGCCGACGCCGAACGTGCCCGCGCCCTCAAGCGGAAGCGCGGTGCCGCAGAAGGCGCATTCGGCCGAGAGCCGGCCCTTGTACCAGTGCGAACGTCCACAGCCCGGGCAGTGGTTCGTCTCGTTCTCGCGATAGACGATGTGATAGCCGCGATGCGCCGGATCGTGCGGAAGGCGCTGGCCGCGTTTACCGAAGATCGAAACCGTCATTGTCCTCAACTCCATGTGTCGCCGAAAGAACGAGCGACGAAGCGTTTATTTCCATAGATGGGTTGAACCGAAGCTGACTGGCGTCGTTCGCGGCCGTTCAGCTTCGTTACCGCGATTGCCAGCGGTGGACCGCCCGATTAGGCATGATGAAAATCGCTTTCCGGGAGGGAGCTGGCATGAAATTCCGGTTTGTTGTCGCATCGGGCGCGGCGTTGATGCTCGCGGGCTCCGCGACGGCGCAGGACCGGGCGCAAGCGCCGGATTTCTCCGCCGACGCCTTTCGCGCCCATGTCGCGTTCCTCGCCGACGACGCGCTTGAGGGCCGCGAGGCGGGGACGCGCGGCTATGAGCTCGCGGCGCGCTATGTCGCCTCGGAATTCGAGGGGCTCGGGCTCCAGCCCGGCGTGAACGGCGGCTGGTATCAGCCGATCCATTTCATCCGCTATGCGCTGAGCGGGACGCCGACCCTGACCGTCGCCGGCCATGTCTTCCACCAGAACGAGGGCGTCACATTCCGCGCCCGCCCCTCCGGCCAGGCGACCGCGATCGACGCCCCGATGGTGTTCGCCGGCTACGGGCTCGATGCGCCGCAGGCGGGCTATGACGATTATGCGGGACTCGACGTGCGCGGCAAGATCGTCGTCGTGCTCGCCGGGACGCCAGAGGGGCTGCCGAGCGACGTCGCCGCCGATCTCAACGCCGAGAAAGGCCATGAGGCGGCGGCGCGCGGCGCGGCGGGCATGATCCTGGTCAGCGCGCCGCCCGAAGAGGGTGCGAACGCGCGGCGGCGCGGGCGCGGCGGTGGCCGGCCCGGCACCGCCTGGCTCGACGCGCGCGGCCAACCCTATCTCGACAACAGTCTTGCCTTCACCGCGACCGCCGACGCGGCGACGGCGGCGGCATTCTTCGCCCGCGCGCCGCGCCAGCTCGCGGAGATTTTCGCCGAGGTGGGCCATGGCGGCCGGCCGCGCGGCTTCGCGCTCGCGCGCAACGCGCAGGTTTCGGTCGCGCCGAGCGAGAATACGCCGTTCGATAGCGAGAATGTGATCGCGGTCCTGCCCGGGTCCGATCCGACCCTGGCACACGAATATGTGCTGTTGATGGCGCATCTCGACCATCTCGGCCTGTGCCGGCCCGAAGGCACGCCGGACCGGGTGTGCAACGGCGCGATGGACAATGCGACCGGCATCGCCACCCTGATCGAGGTCGCCCGCGCGATGTCGCAACCGGGGAACCGCCCGCGCCGGCCGGTCATCTTCGCGGCGGTGACGGCGGAGGAGAAAGGCCTGCACGGCTCCGAATTCCTCGCCCGCAATCCGGTGACGGACGGGCGGATCGTCGGCGTCGTCAATCTCGACATGCCGATCCTGACCTATGATTTCTCCGACGTGATCGCATTCGGCGCCGAGCATTCGACGCTCGGCCCGATCGTCGCGCGCGCGGCGGCGCGGATGCACGTCGCGCTCTCGCCCGATCCGCTGCCGCAGGAGAGCCTGTTCACCCGCTCCGACCATTTCGAGTTCGTGAAGGCGGGCGTGCCTTCGGTCTTCCTGATGACCGGCTTCGCCGGCGAAGGCCGCCAGCATTTCACCGATTTCCTCGCGCATCAATATCACAGCCCGCGGGACGATATGAGCCAGGCGATCGACTGGCAGGCCGGCGCCCGCTTCGCCCAGCTCAACTATCTCATCGCGCGCGAGATCGCCGACGGCGACGCGGCGCCGATGTGGTATGCCGACAGCTTCTTCGGACGGACATTCGGGGCGGGGCAGCAGCATGCCCAGCGGCCGGCGTCAGGAGGTCAGGCTGCGGCGCACTAAATCCTCCCCGGAACGGGGAGGTGGCAGCCTGAAGGGCTGACGGAGGGGTCGGGGCCTCGCCATGCTCGCTGGCGCTCGCGGCCCCACCACCACACCGCTGCGCGGCGCGGTCCCCCTCCCCGTTCCGGGGAGGATTTAGGCTGCCGCTTTTTGGTCGCTGAAGGTTCGCCGAACCTGGCTAAGCGTCGTGAACCGCCCGCCCAACTCATCGCGGAAGAAGGCCAGCACCTGTTCGATACTGGCGAGGAAGGCGGCGAGATCGGTTTCGTCGCGCACGTAGGGGGTGTGGCCGGGCGCGAGGCTTGGGCTGTGATAGGTCAGGCTGAAGAGATTGTGGCCGCGCGCGGCCATCGCGGCGATCAGGCGGCATTGCTCGTCGGGGGGCGTGCCTTCCGGCGTCAGCCGCGAGCGGGCGACGAGGCCAATGCGGGCGAGCAGGCCGGGAACGCGGAGGCGCTCGGCACCGGGGCTGTCGAACAGCCAGTCCGCTTTCTCGCCAAGGCCGGGGAGCGCGCCGAGATAGCCGACGGTGAGCGGGATTTCGAGCAGGCCCCTGCCCTCGTCCAGCCAGTGCGGCCGATCCGGCACGTCGCGGAAATCCGGGCCGCCGTCGCCTGAGAGGTCGGTATGCGGCACGAGGCTGCAATCCACCTCGTAGCCGAGGTCGATCAGCACCTGCTTCGTGTTCGGACCGAAGCCGTAGCGGCCGGCCTTGAACGCGGTCGGCCGCGCGCCGAAGGCGGTCTCGATCGCGTCGGTCAGCGCCGCGATCTTGGCGCGCTCGAGCGCCGGCGGCAGGTTGCAATGATAGGAATTGCGGGTGGTGACCTCTTCAGCGAAAGGCGGCGTCACCCAGGGGTGGAGGTGCGCGCCGATCTCGGCCTTGCCGGCATCGCGAAGGCCCTTGAGAAAGGCAACGGCCGCCGGGTCGGTCGCAACCGGATGGTCGATCACATAGGTCGGGACCACGCCGAACCGGTCGTAGATGTCATGGGCGCGGGCCTGGGCGGGGATCGACGTGGTCGCGCGCGAGTCCCGCGAGAAGGGCGCGGTCCAGTCGAACTCCTCCTCGGTATCGACGACGATCAGGAGTTCAGGCGTCATCGGCCGCGTTGCCGGCGAGACGCCGGGCCTTGTCGATAACACGATAGCCCAGAGCCTTGGCATGATTCTGGCGGGGAAAGCGTCCCGGCGGCGCCGGCGCCAGCCCGGTCCGGCGCAGCAGCGCGTTCATCCGGTGGGCATAAGCCTCGCGATAGCTCCAGTCGGAGCGCCAGGTGATCGAGAAGGAGATCGAGACGCCGGGGCCATTCTTGACCCAGTGCGGCGCCTTGACGGGCACGTAGATCGCCTTGCCGGGCGCGAGCGCGAACGCCTGGCCGCTGGCGGCGAAATCGTCCCGCCAGACGAGATTGCGATGGCCGCCGGCGTGGAACGCCTCGTGCTGCTCGGCGCTCGCGATCGCCTCGTCGCCGGCGGGGAAGACGGTCATCGTCTTGGTGCCGCGGACCTGGAGCAGGATGTTGTGCTCGGGATCGAAATGGAACGGAGTGACCGCGTCGGGCGAAGAGATGAAGATGAAGGCCTCCTTCTTCAGCATCCGCCCGGTGGCGGGCGCGACGACATCCGCCAGTTCGGCGAGCGTGCCGTCGAGGAGCGCGCGATAATCGGGATCCTGTTCGACGAATTTCAGCACCATCCACGAGCCGTTCTCCTCGATCGACCGGATCGTCTCGGCGATTGAAAGACCGTTGGCGGGCGTATCGGCCGGGTCGATCCCGACCGGAATGTCGCCGCGATTATATTCGGCGTCGCACGGGCGGATGCGCGCGGCCAGCGCCGCCAGCGCGTCGAGCTTCAACAGCGGATGCTCGGCGAGGCGATGGTCGATCAGGGTCGGCCGCTCCGGATAGGCGCCGGCGAGCGCGCGGCGGGCGGCGGCGTCGAAACGGATCATCTGGCGGGCTTTCTCAACGAGGCGGCGCGTTCGAGCGCGCGCACGAGGGCATAAGCGCCGGCGCGGCGGGCGCCCTTCAACGGCACGGTCACGCGAACGATGCTCCGACGCTCGGTCCACAGGCCGTCGATCATCGGGTGATCCTCGATCGCGCAACTGTCCATCCAGGCGATGTCGGGCCGCTCGAGCAGATCGAGATTCTCGATCTGGAGGAGAACGCCGGGCGAGAAGCGGGCATAATCCTCGTCGAACACGGTCTTGAACGAATAGCTGCCGGGCGGGGTCAGGAAATTGACCAGCATTGCGACCGTCCTGTCGCCGACGTCGAGCCGGCGGAACTGGAGCCGGCCGGCGGCAAAGGCGGCGGCGGCGACGTCGCGGAAGAATGCCGCGGCATGGGGATCGCAGGCCAAGGCGGTGCCGGCCTTGCCCTTCCACCCGGCCCGTTCGAGCGCGAGATAGGTGTCGCACCATGGCGTCAGATCGGCCTCGTCGACGAGGATCGAGGCGCTGACCGCGCCAAGCTCGGCGAGGCGGTTCTTCTGGCGGCGCAGCTCCTTGCGCTTTTTCCCGCGCACCGCCTGCTCGTAATAGGCCTCGGGCGAAAGTTCGCTGTCGAGGAAGGCGCGGACGCGGCGGTGGACGATCGGCGCGCTCCGCGCTTCGGCCAAAGCGCGACGCAGCGGGCCGTCTTCGGGAATGCCGCGGACATGGAGGAAATTGGGTGCCCAATCGGCTTCGTCGAGCGCGGCCAGCACCGCTTCCCAGAAAGCGCGCTCCTGCCCCGCCTCGACCAGGGGCGCGTCGAGGAACATCTGGTGGTGCCACCAATTCTGGATGTAGCGCAGCGGCAGGCGGGCATAGCCGCGCTCGATCGACAGCGGCATCACCCCGATCAGCCGGTCGTCGCGGCGGACCTCGACCAGGCGAAGATCGTGGAAGCGGCCGAAATGAGCGAGGCTCGCGGCGGCGAACCAATGCTCGGTGAATGGGTTGGGCTCGGCGGCGCGCGCGGCGAGCGCGGTCCACTCGGGCGCCAGCGCCGGCGCCTCGGCGACCGGCCGGAACGCGGCGCGCGCGGGTGCGTCGGGCGGCGCGGACGAAGCGTCCGCCCCCTCGGCCGCGGCGGCGATCGGACCCGGCTGGAACATGCGCCCGCGAATAGCCGCGAGTGGTAAAGGAAAGCTTCAGGCGCCGCCGAGCCGATAGTCCCGATATTGGACTCGAAGTTCGGTCTTGAGCAATTTCCCGGTGGCGGTGTGCGGCAGGCTATCGACGAACAGGATCTCGTCCGGCAGCCACCATTTGGCGACATGATCCCGCAGATGATCGCGGATCGCCGCGACGGACACGTCCGATCCCGGCTTGCGAACGACGAGCAGCAGCGGCCTCTCCTCCCATTTGGGATGATGGACGCCGATCGCCGCCGCCTCGGCGACGCCCGCGCAGCCGATGGCGGCATTTTCGAGATCGACCGAGCTGATCCATTCGCCACCGGACTTGATCACGTCCTTGGCGCGATCGGTGATCTGCATCGTGCCGCAGGGATGGAGGATGGCGACATCGCCGGTGTCGAACCAGCCGTCGGCGGTCAGGCACGGCGCGGCCTCGCCATGATATCGGCGCACGATCCACGGCCCGCGCGCCTGGAGCCGGCCCGACGAGACGCCATCGCGGGGAAGCAGGGCGCCCGCATCGTCGACGGTGCGAAGCTCGACGCCGAAGGGCGGCCTCCCCTGCCAGCTCATCCGATCGACCCGCGCATCGAAGGAAAGCTCGTCCCAGTCCGGGGTCGGCGATCCCATCGTGCCGATCGGCGAGGTCTCGGTCATGCCCCAGGCGTGGTTGACGCGGATGCCCATCTTCGTCAGCCGTTCGATCATCGCGCGCGGCGCCGCCGATCCGCCGATGGTGACGACCTTGAGATAAGCGGGCGCGGCACCGGTCGCGTCGATATGCTGGAACATCGCGAACCAGACGGTCGGCACGCCGGCGCTGTGCGTCACCCGCTCGCGGTTCATGAGATCGCACAGCACGGCCGGCTCGTTGACCGCGGAAAAGACCAGCTTCAGCCCCACCGCGGCCGCCGCCCAGGGCAGGCCCCAGCCGACGGCATGGAACATCGGCACGATCGGCAGCACCACCGCGCGATTGGAAAGATCGAATATGTCGGGCTGGAGCTCGGCGAGCGCGTGGATGACGGTCGATCGGTGGCTGTAGGTGACGCCCTTGGGATCGCCGGTCGTCCCGCTCGTATAGCAGATCATGCACGGATCGCGCTCCGGTCCTTCGGCCCAGGCGAAATCGGGATCGCCGGTGTCGAGCAGCGCCTCGAAGCCGATGTCGCCCCCGTCCTCCGGGCCCGGATCGAAGCAGACATAATGGTCGATGCTCGTCCAGCGCGGCTTAAGTTTCTCGACGACGGGCGCGAAGGCGCGATCGTAGATGAGCACCTTGTCGCCGGCATGGTTGGCGATGAAGACGAGCTGATCCTCGAACAGGCGCGGATTGATCGTGTGGATGAGGCCGCCCATTCCAGGCGCGCCATACCAGGCGACAAGATGGCGGGCATGGTTCATGGCCAGCGTGGCGACGGGATCACCCGGTTTCACGCCAAGCCTTACGAGCGCGCTGGCGAGGCGGCGCGCGTCGCGGCCGATGCCGGCCCAGTCGGTGCGGGTCTCGCCGCCGTCGGCCCAACGGGTGACGATCTCGCGTCCGCCGTGCTCGCGCGCCGCGTGATCGACGAGCCGGCCGACGCGCAGCTCGAACTCCTGCATCGCGCCAAGCATGGTTCCCCTCCTCATTCGGGGGAGTCTATGCGGTCATCCGACCAGCGCAAGCCTTGGCGGTTCGAGCGGCCTCAGGCGCGCGGCGCGCACGCCCTCGATCCGTTCGACGCGGGCGGCAAGATCGGCATCGACGGCAAAGTCGCGGCCGAGGATGAGATCGGCGCGGCCGCCACCGAGGTCCGCGGCAAGGACGAGCTGGCCATTGCCACCGCGCGCATCGGCCATCGCACCGGCGAGGTGCGCAAGGGCGACGGGGTCGGCGATCTCCACCTCGAGCAGGAGGCGGATCCGCGCGGCAAGGCCCTCCAGTGGCTGGAGCGACCTGATCGTGACCCGGGGCGTCTCCTCGCCCGCGCGCCGATCGAGCTCGACGCCGAGCAAGGCGGCGGTGCCGTTGCGGGCGGCGGCCTGGACCTGTTCGGCGACCTGATCGTCGAACACGGTCGCCTCGAACTGGCCGGAGGGATCGGAGAGCGTCGCCATCATGTAGCGCCGGCCCTTGGCCGAAGTGCGCCAGCGCGTGTCCTCGACCAAGGCGGCCATGGTCGCGCCGGTCCGGCCGCCGTCGGCCGGCGCCGGCATGGCGCCGAGCTGGCTGAAGGTCTTCGCGCCGTGGGCGGCGGCGACATGGGCGTGGGCATCGACCGGATGGGCGGAGAAATAGAAGCCGAAGCTCTCCTTCTCGGCGGTCATGCGCTGGGCGAGCGTCCAGGGCGCGCCGCCGGGCATGCGGATCGGGACGACATTGGCGGGGCCTTCGCCGAACAGACCCCCCTGCCCGCTGGTGCGCGCATCGGCGGCGCTGGCGGCGGCGGCGAGGATGGTCTCGGCCGCGCCGAAGGCCGACCAGCGTTCGGCGAGCCCGTCGAACGCGCCGGCGCCGGCGAGGCTCTCGATCTGGCGGCGGTTCAGAAGACGCGGGTCGATCCGCGCGGCGAAATCGTCGAGGTCACGGAACGGGCCGTTGAGGTTCCGCTCATCGGCAAGCTGCTCCATCGCCTTTTCGCCGACGCCCTTGAGCGCGCCCAAAGCGTAGCGAACGACCCACTCATCGCCCGATGGCTCGACCGAGAATTCGGCGGCGCTGGCGTTGATCGCCGGCGGCAGGCAGGTCATCGCCGAGCGCCGCATGTCGTCGATGAAGATGGCGAGCTTGTCGGTCAAATGGATGTCGAAGCACATCGAGGCGGCGTAGAATTCGGGGCGGTGATGCGCCTTGAGCCATGCCGTCTGATAGGTGAGCAGGGCGTAGGCCGCCGCGTGGCTCTTGTTGAAGCCGTAGCCGGCGAACTTGTCGATCAAGTCGAACAGCTCGTTCGCCTTGGCGGCGGGAATGGAATTGTGCTCGGCGCAGCCTTTCACGAACGTGTCGCGCTGGGCGTCCATCTCCGCCTGGATCTTCTTGCCCATCGCGCGGCGCAGCAGATCGGCGCCGCCGAGGCTGTAGCCGGCCAGGATCCGGGCGGCCTGCATCACCTGTTCCTGATAGACGAAGATGCCGTAGGTTTCCTTGAGGATGGTTTCGAGCAAAGGATGCGGATATTCGATCGCCTCCTCGCCATTCTTGCGGCGGCCGAACATCGGGATATTGTCCATCGGGCCGGGCCGATAGAGCGCGTTGAGCGCGATGATATCCTCGAACACGGTCGGCCTGACCGCCGAGAGCGTGCGGCGCATGCCTTCGGATTCCACCTGGAACACGCCGACCGTGTCGCCCTTCTGGAGCAGGGCATAAACGGCGGGATCGTCCCAGGCGAGCGTGTCCAGATCGATCGCGATCCCGCGCCTGACCAGCATCTCGACCGCCTTGCGAAGCACCGAAAGCGTCTTGAGGCCGAGGAAGTCGAACTTCACCAGCCCCGCGCCCTCGACATATTTCATGTCGAACTGGGTGACCGGCATGTCGGAGCGCGGATCGCGGTAGAGCGGGATGAGCTGATCGAGCGGCCGATCGCCGATGACGACGCCGGCGGCGTGGGTCGAGGCGTGGCGCGGGAAGCCCTCCAGCTTCATCGCGAGATCGAACAGGCGGCGCACATCGATGTCGTTCTTATATTCGGCCGCAAGCTCCGAGACGCCATTGAGCGCGCGCTCCAGCGTCCACGGATCGGTCGGATGATTGGGGATCAGCTTGGCGAGCCGATCGACCTGGCCGTAGGGCATCTGGAGGACGCGGCCGGTGTCCTTGAGCACGGCGCGGGCCTTCAGCTTCCCGAAGGTGATGATCTGCGCGACCTTGTCCGCGCCATAGCGTCCCTGGACGTAGCGGATCACCTCGCCGCGCCGGGTTTCGCAGAAATCCACGTCGAAGTCCGGCATCGACACGCGCTCGGGATTGAGGAAACGCTCGAAGATGAGGCCGAGCTTCAGGGGATCGAGATCGGTGATGGTGAGCGCCCAGGCGACCACCGAACCGGCGCCGGAGCCACGGCCGGGGCCGACCGGGATGCCCTGATCCTTCGCCCATTTGATGAAATCGGCGACGATCAGGAAATAGCCGGAAAAGCCCATCGAGACGATGACATCGGTCTCGAATTCGAGCCGGTCGACATAGGCCTTGCGGTCGGCATCGGCCAGGTCGGCATGGCGTGCGAGCCGCGCCTCCAGCCCCGCCCGGGCGTCGCGGCGGAGCTGCTCGGCCTCGGCATCGATATCGCCGCCGACCCGCGGCAGGATCGGCTTGCGCTTGGGCGCGCCGAACGCGCAGCGCCGCGCAACGATGCTTGTATTGTCGATCGCCTCCGGAAGATCGGCGAAGAGCTGGCGCATGTCGGCGGCCGGCTTGATCCACGCCTCGATAGAGGAGCGGGCACGGTCGTCCCGCGCGATCTGGCTCGACTGGGCGATGCAGAGCATGGCGTCATGGGCGCCGTGGAACGCGGCGTCGGCATAAGCCGCCGGATTGGTCGCGACCAGCGGCAGATCGTGGGCATAAGCGAGATCGAGCAGGGCGGCCTCGGCGGCCTGCTCGACCGGATCGCCACGGCGGCTCAATTCGACATAGAGCCGGCCGGGAAAAAGCCGCATCAGCTCGGCAAGCAAGGCGTCGTCGGCGGCGGCCTGCCCTTCGGCGAGCAAGCGGGCGAGCGCGCCCTCCCCGCCCCCGGTCAGCGCGATCAGCCCGTCGGTGCGGCCGTCGAGCGCGGCGAGCGGAACATGCGCCTCCTCCTCGACCGGCCGCCCGAGATGGGCGGCGGAGACGAGCGCGCAGAGATTTTCGTAGCCGCGCGCGTCCTGCGCGTAGAGCGGCAGCCAGTCGATGACGCGCGGCCTCGCTCCAGCGTCGCCGAGCCCACCCTGCGCGCCCGACCGCTCGACGCCGAGCAAGGCGGCGACGATCGGCTGCACGCCCGCGCCGATACACGCGTCGCAGAACGCCATCGCGCCATAGAGCCCGTTGCGATCGGTGACGGCGGCGGCGGGAAAATCGAGCCGCTTCGCCTGCTTGGCGATCGCCTTGGGATCGATCGCGCCTTCGAGCATTGTGTAGCAGGAGAAGATGCGAAGCGGGACGTAGGGAGCGGGCATCGGCGGACTATGGACGGCGACGGCGAGTCGGGGGAAGCGCGCGTTTCGGCTTTTCCACAATCTATTCGAGCACGCCCTCATGCAGCCGCAGCACGCGGTCCATGCGGGCGGCGATGCGTTCGTTGTGGGTGGCGACGAGGGCGGCGCCGGCTTCCTCGCGGACGAGGCGCAGGAATTCCTCGAACACCAAATCGGCGGTCGCCTCGTCGAGATTGCCGGTGGGCTCGTCGGCAAGGACCAGCGCCGGTCGGTTGGCGAGCGCGCGGGCGACGGCGACCCGCTGCTGCTCGCCACCGGAAAGCTTGGCCGGGCGGTGGGTGAGGCGCGCGGCAAGGCCGAGGTCGGTCAGCAGGGATTCGGCGCGCGCATTGGCATCGGCGCGGGTCGCCCCGCGCACGAGCTGCGGGATCACGACATTTTCGAGCGCGCTGAAATCGGGCAGCAGATGGTGGAATTGATAGACGAAGCCCAACGTGTCGCGACGGGTGGCGGTGCGATCGGCATCACCGAAGGACGCGGCCTCGCGGCCCTGGATGCGGATCGAGCCCTGAAAGCCGCCCTCCAGCAGGCCGACCGCCTGGAGCAAGGTGGACTTGCCCGAACCCGAGGGGCCGAGCAAGGCGACGATCTCGCCCTTGTTCACGTCGAGATCGACGCCGCGCAGCACGTCGATCCGGACGCCGGCCTGGGTGAAGCTGCGCTCGAGGCCGCGGACGGCCAGCACCTCATTCATAGCGCAGCACCTCGACCGGATCGGTCTTCGCGGCGCGCCAGGCGGGAAGCAGGGTCGCGAGGAAGGTGAGAACGAAGGCCATGACGACGATCGAGGTCACTTCGAACGGATCGGTGCGGGCGGGCAGCTCGGCGAGGAAGCGGACCGAGGGATCCCACAGATTCTCACCGGTCAGCATCTGGAAGAAATCGACGACCGACTGACGGAAATAGAGGCCGAGCGCGCCGAGCACGAGCCCGGCGAGGATGCCGAGCACGCCGATCGACACGCCGACCGTCATGAACACCTTCATCAATCCGGCCCGCGTCGCCCCCATCGTACGCAGGATCGCGATGTCGCGGCGTTTGGCGCGCACCAGCATGATCAGCGACGAGAGGATGTTGAACACCGCGACCACGACGATGATCGAGAGAACAACAAACATCACCACGCGCTCGACCTGGATCGCCTCGAACAAGGCCGAATTCATCGACCGCCAGTCATTGACCACGGCGCGCCCGGCGACGGCGGCGGAGAGCGGCGCGAGGATTTGCTGCACATTGTCCGGATCGTTGGTCTTGACCTCGATCATGCCGACCGAATCGCCCATCAGCAGGAAATTCTGCGCCTCTGGCATCGGCATCACGACATAGGCCTTGTCGAAATCGTAGAGGCCGACCTCGAAGATCGCCGCGACATGAAAATCGATGATCCTGGGCACGGTGCCGAAGGGGGTCTGGCGTCCTTGCGGGCTGATGATCGTGATCGTGCCGCCGACGCCGATGCCGAGCAATTCGGCGAGGCGCGAGCCGATCGCGACATTGTCGGTGCCGGGGCGGACATCGGCGAGGCTGCCGGCCTTGACGCCGCCGGTGATCGTCGGGTTGCCGCGAATGTCGTCGACGGTCATGCCGCGCAGCAGGATCGCCTCGACCCTGCCCTCGTGCGTCGCCATCAAAGGCTGCTCGATCAGCGGCGTCGCCGAGGTGACGCCGGGCGTATGGCGCGCGCGCTGGAGGATCGGCCGCCAATCGTCGAGCCGGCCGCCATAACCCTGGATCACCGCATGGCCGTTGACCCCGACCACCTTGTCGAACAGATCGGCGCGAAAGCCGCTCATCACGCTCATCACGATGATCAAGGCGGCGACGCCGAGCATGACCGCGACCAGACTGATCGAGGCGACAAGGAAAATGAAGCCCTCGCCCTTGCCCGGCATCAAATAGCGCCGGGCGATCATCCGTTCGTAGCGGTTGAGGATCAAAAGGAGGCCCTCGGTTCAAAGGAAGGAAGGAAGGCCCTCACCCTGCCCTCTCCCGCGAGCGGGAGAGGGTGGCCCGTGTGCGGGTCACTGTTGCCGGCGAGCCCCTTCTCCCGCTTGCGGGAGAAGGTCGGGATGAGGGTCTTCCTTTTCTTCACGCAGTCAGCCTCGCCAGCGCGCTTTCGATGCTGATCTCCTCGCGTTCGCCGGTGGCGCGGCGCTTCAATTCGACGACGCCGTTGGCGAGGCCGCGTGGGCCGACGATGAGCTGCCAGGGCAGGCCGATCAGATCGGCGGTGGCGAATTTGGCGCCGCCACGCTCATCGCGGTCGTCGTAGAGCGTCTCGACGCCGGCCTTGGCGAGGCGCCCGTAAATCTCGTCCGACGCGCTGGTGACGGCGCCGTCGTCGGCGCGCATGTTAATGAGCGCCACCTTGAACGGGGCGACCGCGTCGGGCCAGACGATGCCGGCCTCGTCATGGCTCGCTTCGATCAGTGCGCCGACGAGCCGCGAGACGCCGATGCCGTAGCTGCCGCCGAGCGGCGTCACCGGCGTGCCGTCCGGGCCGCTCACCGCGAACCCGAGCGGCTTCGAATATTTGTCGCCGAAATAGAAGATATGCCCGACCTCGATGCCGCGCGAGGACCGCAGGTCGCCGCCGAGCGCCGCCTCGCGCCCCTCGTCACGCTTCTCGTCGGTCGCGGCGTAATCGGCGGTCATCGAATCGACGAACGCCTGGAGCGCGGCGCTGTCCCGCGCGTCCACCGCATAATCCTCGGCCGCGCGAAGCTGCTCCCAGCTCTTGTGGAAGAACACCTCGCTCTCGCCTGAGGGCGCGAGGATGATGAATTCGTGGGAGAGATCGCCGCCGATCGGCCCGGTATCGGCCTGCATCGGGATCGCGCGCAGGCCCAGCCTCGCGAAGGTCCGCAGATAAGCGGCGAACATGCGGTTGTAGCTCACCCGCGCGCCGGCCTCGTCGAGGTCGAAGCTGTAGGCGTCCTTCATCAGGAACTCGCGGCCCCGCATCACGCCGAAGCGCGGGCGGATCTCGTCGCGGAACTTCCACTGGATATGATAGAGGATGCGCGGCAGATCGCGGTAGCTCTTCGCCGAATGCTGGAAGATCGCGGTCAGCATGTCCTCGTTGGTCGGCCCGTAGAGCAGCTCGCGCTCCTGGCGATCGGTGATCCGCAGCATCTCAGGGCCGTAGGCGTCATAGCGGCCGGTGGCGCGCCAGTAATCGGCCGCCTGGATGGTCGGCATCAGCATCTCGATCGCGCCGGCCCGATCCTGCTCCTCGCGCACGATCTGCTCGATCTTCCTGAGGACGCGGTGGCCGAGCGGGAGCCAGGCGTAGATCCCGGCGGCGGTCTGACGGACGAGGCCGGCGCGCAGCATGAGCTGGTGGCTGACGATCTGGGCGTCGGCGGGCGTCTCCTTCATGACGGGAAGGAAATAGCGGGAAAGGCGCATGGAGCTGGCGTACGTCCGGGACTGTTATCTCGACCGACGCTCTAGGGATGGCGCCGGGGCAAGGCAACCTGCGGCTGGTCCGAAACCGGCTGTGGCGGAACAGCCACAGCGCGGCGCCAAAGTGCCGCACCGGCGCGATGAGACGATGACAAGCCGGCCGCCGCCGCATAGCGTCTTCCCACGCAACCAAAGGCTTACGGCCTGGTTCGGGGAGGCTTCGGTCCCGTTCGTCCCTTGCGAGGTGGGGCGAATGTGCGGGCGGAAGCGTCACAAGGGGGTAGACGGCCTTCGGGACGTCTTACGGGTGCCCGGACGGAAACGTCCGGGCACTTGTCTTTTGCGGACGTCTCTCGCGGACATCTTTCGCGAACTTGGCGACTCGAAATCCGACGGCGTCAGTCGACCCGGCGGATCGTTTCCTCCATCGTCGCCACCGAAAGGCCGAAACGGCGAAAGGTCATGCGGTTGATCGCGGTGCGGCCGTCGGGCTGGAAAATGATATGCTGCTCGACGGTGGGCCCGTCGGTGCTGCGATAGCTGATGTCGAGCTGGTTGCCGTTAAACCGGCCTTCGATCGGGCCGCGCGCGTCGGTGATCGTGCCGGCGATGCGATCGGGTCCGACCCGGACGATCCGCCAACTGCGCCGGCGCGGCGGCTTGCCTTCCTCTTCGACGACCTGGTCGAGCAGCAGCGCGCCGCCACGATCGATCCGGCCCCGGCTGTGCACCCGCACGCGATGATGGCCGGAAAGGATGATGTGGGCCACCCCGTTCCCCTCGGTCCGGCCGACGAAAAATGCTTCGGGGCCCGGCGAGGCCGGCGCCGCCTGGAGCAGCAGGCCAAGGAGGACGGGTGATGCGAGCATTGGCGCTGGATCTCCTCCGAAAGCCCGGATTGCCTGACCGAAAGGTCCAACGACGAACGCGGCGTCCGGTTCAGACGAGCCGCGACTGCTTCACCGCCGCGGCGATGAAGCTGGCGAACAAGGGGTGCGGCGCGAACGGCTTGCTCTTCAGTTCCGGATGGAACTGGACGCCGATGAACCAGGGATGGTCCGGCCGCTCGACGATCTCGGGAAGCTCGCCGTCGGGGCTCATGCCGGAAAAGATCAGCCCGCCCTGCTCGAGCGCGTCCCGGTAGTGGACATTGACCTCGTAGCGATGGCGGTGGCGCTCGAAGATGCGGTCGTCGCCGTAGATCGAATGGACGGCGCTGTTGCCGGCGAGCACCGCCTCATAGGCGCCGAGCCGCATCGTGCCACCGAGATCGCCGCCCTTCGCGCGCTTCTGCAATCCCTCGTCGCTCATCCATTCGGTGATGAGGCCGATCACCGGCTCGGCCTGCTCGCCGAATTCGGAGGAGCCGGCGCCTTCGAGGCCGGCGGTGTTCCGCGCGCCTTCGATGCACGCCATCTGCATGCCAAGGCAGATGCCGAAGAACGGCACCTTGCGCTCGCGCGCGAACTGGACGGACGCGATCTTGCCCTCGGTGCCGCGCTCGCCGAAGCCGCCGGGAACGAGGATGCCGTGCATCGGCTCGAGCTTCGCCGCGGTCTCGGCGTCGGGATGCTCGAACAGCTCCGCGTCGAGCCACTGGATGTGGACCTTGACCCGGTTGGCGAGGCCGCCGTGGACGAGCGCCTCGGTGAGGCTCTTATAGGCATCGGGCAGGCCGACATATTTGCCGACCACGCCGATCGTCACCTCGCCCTCGGGATTGAACAGCCGGTCGAGCACGTCGTCCCAGCGGCGCATGTCGGGATCGGGCGCGGTGAGGCCAAGCGCGTGAAGCACCTCGGTGTCGAGCCCGGCCTCGTGATATTGGGCGGGGACGGCATAGATGCTCTTCGCATCAAGCGCCGGGATGACCGCCTCCTTGCGGACGTTGCAGAACAGGGCGATCTTGGCGCGGTCGCTGTCGGGCAGCGGATGCTCGGTCCGGCAGACGAGGATTTCGGGCTGGATGCCGAGGCTGGTCAGCTCGCGCACGCTGTGCTGGGTCGGCTTGGTCTTGAGCTCGCCGGCCGCGGCGAGGAAGGGCACGAGCGTGGTATGGACGGAAAGGGTCCGGTCCCGCCCCTCCTCGTTCCTGAGCTGGCGGATCGCCTCGATGAAGGGCAGCGATTCGATGTCGCCGACGGTGCCACCGACCTCGCAGATCAGGAAATCGAGATCCTCGCCAAGATCGGCGCGGATGAAGTCCTTGATCGCATTGGTGACGTGCGGGATCACCTGGACGGTGGCGCCGAGATAGTCGCCGCGCCGCTCGCGCTGGATGATGCCCTGGTAGATGCGGCCCGAAGTGGCGTTGTCGCTCTGGCGCGCGGGGACGCCCGTGAACCGCTCGTAATGGCCGAGATCGAGATCGGTCTCGGCGCCGTCGTCGGTTACATAGACCTCGCCATGCTGGTAGGGCGACATCGTGCCGGGATCGACATTGAGATAGGGATCGAGCTTACGCAGCCGCACCTTGTAGCCGCGCGCCTGGAGCAGCGCCGCGAGCGACGCCGCCATGAGACCCTTGCCAAGCGATGAGACCACGCCGCCGGTGATGAAAATGAACCGCGCCATGGGAATCGAGGCTTAAGCGGACGCAGCGGATTCGGGCAAGCGCGGATACGGATTTATTTTCGCCCCGCCGGCGGCCGGGGCCGCTTCAGTCCGGTTATTGCGCGAGGGGAACGCCGCTCGACTGGTTGCCCGCGGGCGTCGGGCCTGGCGTCGGCGCCGCGGTGGGCGCCGGCGTCGCCGGGGTGGGGCCGAGGTTGATCGGCCGCGTCGGCGCGGCCGGATTCGGACGGGCGAGCGAAGCGTCGAGCGAACGGCCGCGATGGGTGCCGGCCGCGAGCCCGGCAAGCAGGATCGAGAGCGCGACGAAGAGCGACGCGCTGATCGATGTGGTGCGGGTCAGGAAATCGGCGGCGCCGCGCGCCGTCATCAGGCCCGACGGGCTGCCGCCGGTGAGGCCGCCGCCCTCGCTGCGCTGCATCAGGATGACGGTGATCATCACGAGAGCGACCAGCGCCTGGATGACGAGAATGAAGGTGAACAGGCCGGACATCGTGCTCTTTCGAAAATGAATTGCGGGCGATCTAGTCGATCGGCGGCGCGGTTTCAACTTGCCGCGGCGGCCTCGATGACCGGTACGAACTGGGCCGCGGCGAGGCTCGCCCCGCCGACCAGGGCGCCATCGACGTCGGCGACCGCGAAGATGGCGGCGGCATTATCGGCCTTGACCGAGCCGCCGTAAAGGATGCGGATCCGCTGGCCGAGATCGCCGTAGCGCGTCACCAAAGCGGCGCGGATCGCCGTGTGAATCTCGCCGATATCGGCCGGCGTCGCGACCTTGCCGGTGCCGATCGCCCAGATCGGCTCATAAGCGATGACCAGCTCGCCATCCTCCCACGAATCGGGCAACGAGCCGGCGAGCTGAGCTTCGACCACCGCGACGTGAATGCCGGCGGCGCGATCGCCCTCGCTCTCGCCAACGCAGACGATCGCGCCCAGACCATGAGCGAGCGCGATCTCCGCCTTGGCGCGGACCTCGGCGTCGGTCTCGTGCTGGTCGGCGCGGCGTTCTGAATGGCCGACGATGACGAGCCGGGCGCCGGCCTCCTTCACCATCGCCGCCGAGACGCAGCCGGTATGGGCGCCGCTTTGTGCCGCGTGGCAATCCTGCGCCCCGATCGAGAGGCCGCCCGAGCGGGTGACCGCGGGCGCGATCAGGGTGAAGGGCGGGCAGATGGCGACGTCGACGCCGGCGGCGGCGCGCGCCGCATCGGCGATCTCGGCGACCTCCGACAAGGCGGCGAGGCTACCGTTCATCTTCCAGTTGCCGGCAACGAGCTTGCGGCGAAGGTGCATGGTGAAATCCGATCGCGTGGGGCGGCGGCGCGGCCTAGCAGGCGGGCCCTTGCCTGCCAAGCTTGCGGGACGAGGGGCGCCCCTTTATGACGCCGCCCAACTCGGGCTCGACAGGACAAGCATCCACTCATGGTTTCCTCCGCCAAGAAGCGCACCCGCGCGATCGCCACCGGCATCATCCTGTTCGTCTCCCTGCTGGCGATCGTCATCACCGGCTTCGGCACGGGCGGCTTCGGCAGCATCGATTCGCTGATCTCGGGCGGCCAGGCGACGGGCTCGACGATCGCCACCGTCGGGGACGCCAAATTGTCGGAGCAGAAGCTCAGCGACACGATCACCCGCCAGTTCACCGTTATGCGCCAGCAGCAGCCGTCGCTGACGCTGCCCGTTTTCCTGGGCAACGGCGCCTATGAGCAGCTCCTGCGCCAGATGATCGTCGGCATGGCGGTGCAGGCGTTCGGCACCGCCCAGGGCCTGACCGTCTCGCAGCGCATGATCGACCGCGAAATCGTCAGCATCCCCGCCTTTCACGGCGTCACCGGCCAGTTCGACGAGAATGCGATGCTCGCCGCGCTCAGGAGCCAGAACGTCACCGAGGCCGAGCTGCGCGAGGATATCGGCCAGCAGATGATGCAGCGCCAGCTGCTCGGCCCGATCGCGCTCACCGCGCGCGTTCCCGACGGCGTCGCGCGCGCTTATGCGAACCTGCTGCTCGAGCGGCGGACCGGCTCGATCGGCGTGGTCCCGGCCCAGCTTCTCGCCGGCGCGATCCACCCGACCGAGCCGCAGATCCAGGCTTATTACAACCAGCACCGCGCCCAGTTCACCATCCCCGAGCGCCGCGTCATCCAATATGCGGTGATCGGCCGCGACCAGATCGCCGCCCAGACGCAGGCGACCGATGCCGAGATCCAGGCCTATTACCGGGCCCATGCGGCGACTTATGGCGCCCACGAAACCCGCAACCTGCAGGCGGTTGTCCTGCCGACCCAGGCGGCGGCCCAGGCCTTCGTCCAGCGCGTGCGCGGCGGCACCGGCTTTGCCGAGGCCGCCCAAGGGGCAGGCTTCGCCGCGGGCGACATCACCTTCGCCAACCAGACCGCGCAGCAATTCGGCACCGCGACCTCGGCCCAGATCGCCCAGGCCGCCTTCGGCGCCGCCCAGGGCGGCCTCATCGGCCCGATCCGCAGCCCGCTCGGCTTCCATGTCGTGCGCGTCGACGCGATCAACCGCACCGCCGAGCGCCCGCTGGCGAGCGTGCGCGCCGAAATCGCCTCGACGATCGGCCAGCAGAAGGCAACCGAGGCCTTCACCGCGATCATCAACCGGATCCAGGACCAGATTTCCGACGGCGCCAGCCTGCCCGAAATCGCCCAGGCCGAGCACCTCCAGATCGTGACGACGCCGCCGATCACCCAGGCCGGTCTCGTCCCCGACCAGACATTCACCGCGCCCAACGATCTCCAGCCGCTGCTCCAGGCCGCCTTCGAGATCGACGCCGAGCAGCCCGAGGCGGTGGTGCAGCCGATCGTCGAGAACCAGCGTTACGCGCTGCTCGGGATCGGGCGCGTGACGCCCGCCGCGCCGCCGCCACTGGCCGCGATCCACGATCAGGTGCGGGCCGCGGCGGTGCGTGACATGGCGCTCCAGCGCGCCCGCCAGATCGCGCAGCAGATCGCCGACGCGATCAATCACGGGACCGCGCCGGCCGCGGCCTTCGCCCAGGCGCGGCCCGCCATGCCGGCGCCGCGGCCCGTCGACATGCGTCGCGCCGATCTGTCGCGCGGCGGCCAGCAGGTGCCGCCGCCGCTGATCGCCTTGTTCAGCCTGCCGGAGCACCACGCCCAGATCATCCCGGCGCCCGACAACGCCGGCTGGTATGTCGTCTATCACCAGCAGCGCACGGCCGGCGACGCGAGCGGCAATGCCCAGATCATCAACGCGACGCGCTCGGAATTTTCGCGGAGCGCCTCGGACGAGATGGCCGGGCAATTCGCCCGCGCGATCGAGCTCCAGACCCATATCAGCCGCAACGAGCATGAGATCGCGGCGTTGAAGGCGCGCCTGATCGGTAGCCTCGCCGAGTGAGCGCGGCGATCCTCGTCATCGACAATTACGACAGCTTCACCTGGAACATCGTCCATTATCTCAAGGGGATCGGCGCGAAGGTCCGGGTCGCGCGCAATGACGCGCTGAGCGCCGACGATGCGCTGGCGAGCGGCGCGGACGCGATCGTGATCTCGCCCGGCCCGGGGACGCCGGACGAAGCCGGCATTTCACTCGCCACCGTCGCCGCCTGCGCGTCGGCGCGGCGGCCGCTGCTCGGCATCTGCCTGGGTCATCAGGCGATCGCCCAGGCCTTTGGCGGCCGGATAGCGCCCGCGCCGGCGGTCATGCACGGCAAGGCATCGGCGATCGCGCACGACGGCAGCGGCCTCTTCGCGGGCCTGCCCTCGCCATTCACCGGCGCGCGCTACCATTCGCTCGTCGTCGGCCGGCCCAGCCTGCCGGACGCCATCATCGTCAATGCCGAGGCCGAGGACGGCACCGTCCAGGGCCTGCGCCACCGCGACCTGCCGATCCACGGCGTTCAATTCCATCCCGAAAGCATCGCCAGCGAGCATGGGCACAGGCTGCTCCGCAGCTTCGTCGCACTTGCCGCGGCCGCTTGACAGCGCCCGTAACGTTCCATACACGTTCCGTAGATGTTCCATCGGGAGGAACCGGGATGCTGACGCGCAAGCAACATGAACTGCTGCTCTATATCGACGGGCGATTGCACGAGAGCGGCGTGTCCCCCTCGTTCGAGGAGATGAAGGCGGCGCTCGATCTCAAGTCGAAAAGCGGCGTGCATCGGCTGATCTCGGCGCTCGAGGAGCGCGGCTTCATCCGCCGCCTGCCCAATCGGGCCCGCGCGCTCGAAGTGCTCAAGGTGCCCGAGATGAAGGGGGCCACGCCGGCGACCCTCAACGCCAGCACCGCGCCGCCACGCGCCGCCAACGACGTGCTCGACATCCCGCTCCACGGCCGGATCGCGGCCGGTACGCCGATCGAGGCGTTGCAGGGAACGGACACCCTCCCCGTCCCCGCCGCCCTGCTTGGGCCGGGCGAGCATTATGCGCTGGAGGTCGCCGGCGATTCGATGGTCGAGCTCGGCATTCTCGACGGCGATTATGCGCTGATCCGGCGACAGGAGACGGCGCGCGACGGTGAGATCGTGGTCGCGCTGATCGACGCCGCCGAGGCGACGCTCAAGACGCTGCGCCACGAAGGCCGGATGATCCGCCTCGATCCCGCCAACCGCCAATACGACCCGCAACGCTACCGTCCCGAACAGGTCCAGATCCAGGGCCGCCTCGCGGGGCTGCTGCGGCGGTATTGAGGAGATGAAGAAAGCGTTAGGCCGCCTCGAGAGGGTTGATCTCCGCGATATATGGCTCAGTGAAGCGACGGAGTTCACACCGTGGCTGGCGCAGCCTGAAAATTTGGTAATTCTCGGTGAGGCCGTTGGGTTTGAGCTGGAGCTCGAAGCGCAGGAACGAAACGTGGGTCCGTTTCGAGCGGATATTCTCTGCAAAGACGTGGAGACGGGTCATTGGGTGCTCATTGAGAACCAGTTGGAACGCACCGATCATTCGCATTTGGGACAGTTATTGACCTATGCGTCGGGGCTACAGGCCGTCACCATCATCTGGATCGCAGCCAAGTTTACCGAACAGCATCGCGCCACCTTGGATTGGCTGAACGAAATTACGGACGACCGCTTTGGATTCTTCGGTCTTGAGGTGGAGCTTTGGCGCATCGGGGACAGCTTGGCCGCACCCAAGTTCAATATCATTTCAAAGCCCAATAACTGGGCACGGGATGTCAATGTGGCCGCGCGAGCGATCGCGACTGAGCCGCTCACCGATACGCGGCAGAAGCAACTCGCATATTGGACGCAGTGGCGAGAGCGGTTGGACCAATCTCCTGGTAACTATCGGAGCCGAAAGCCTGCGCCCCAGCACTGGTTGGATTTTTCGATCGGTCGTTCGGACTATTGGATCAGCGCGACCCTGAACGCGCCAGAGCGACGGGCTGGAATCGAGCTCAACATGCGGAATTCGCCGGAGGACAAGGGTAATTTTGACTCCTTGCTGGCTCAGAAGGACGCCATCGAGCTCGAATTTGGTGAACCACTCCTCTGGCTTCCCTTGGCGGGGAAAAAGAGCTCTCGCGTGGCTGCCTATAAGACGAATGTCGATCCGCTCGATGAAGGTAACTGGGCGGAGTTGTTGGACTGGATGCAATTGACGTTCGACCGGTTTCAACAGATTTTTCGAGCGCGCATCCGTTCGTTGCCAGAGAGTCGTTGATGGCCCGGCTGAACTATGTCGAACTGCCGGTGCGCGCGATTGGTGCCGGGAAGGCGTTCTACGAGGCGGCGTTCGGCTGGGCGCTGACCGGGTTCGGGCCGAGCTATGCGGCGACGACGACCGGGGACACTGATCTCGGCCTCCAGGGCGATCCCGCCGAGATGACCAAGGCGCCATTGCCGGTGATCGACGTTCCCGATCTCGCGGCCGCGCTGGACGCGGTGACCAAGGCGGGCGGCGTGATCGTGCGGCCGGTCTTCGCCTTTCCCGGCGGCCGGCGTTTCCAGTTCCTCGACCCGAACGGCAACGAGCTCGCCTGCGTCCAGGCGGATTGAAGGCGCGCGCTTTCGGCCGTGAGCCGTGCGGCGCGCCATCGCCCGCCGGCCCGCGAACGCGCGGGCCCTGGAGCGGCCCGCGATCCCATTGCATAGGATCGGCCGCTCCAGACCATTGTTTTTAAGCGATTTCAGAGTCGCCGGATGATCCCATCTGACGAGAAATCGCTCCAGGCCCCGGCCGCGACCGGATCATTGAACGACGAAGGTGATCGCGAGCGTCACGCGCCATTCGCTGACGGCGCCGTCCTTCACGATCACCTTGGTGCCCTTCACCCAGGCGCCCTCGATATTGTCGATCGTCTCGCTCGCCTTGGCGATGCCGTCGCGGACGGCGGCTTCGATGCCCTGGCTGGACGCGGCGATGATCTCGATGGTCTTGGCGATGGCCATGCTGGCTCCTCCCTTCAGGTTGCAAGAGACTCCCCGCCCCGAACGTCCTTCTAGCGCCGGGACGGCGTGGCGCCAATCGCCGCCGCGCGCGATCGCGCCGGCGCTGGGACGAGCGCCCACGGATGCCGGCCTTCAAATTCGGCGACGGTCGCGACTCGCGGTGTGCTGCCGAAGGTGATGGCAAGACCGCCGGTCCGCCGGAGCAGCGCCGCATCGGCCTTCAACCAGCGCGGCGCGCAGCCGCGCGGCAGACGGCGGTCGGCGACGACGATATCCGCCTGGGCGCAGGCGCGGGTCATCTGCGTCCATGCAACATGATAAGGCGAGCGGGTCGCGAGGATGCGCCAGCGCCGGCCACCGCGCGTCAGATCGGCAAGGCACAGATCGGTGCTGCACGCGGCGTCGGGAAGCGTGCCGAGATCGTAATAATCGGGCTCGGCGCCGGACAGCTCGGCAAGGAGATCGCGGACATAATCGCCGGCGCGCGGGCGCAGCAGCGCCAACCGTCCGGCATCGTCGCGAAGCACGAGATGGCGGCCGTCGCCGGTGACGATGAGATCGGGCGCCGGCGTCGCCAGGCTCCAGAGCGCGCCGGCCGCCAGCGGGACCATCCCGAACATGCGCCAGCGCGTGCGCCACAGGCAGATCCACAGGCCGCCGACGACGATCAGGCCGAATGCGGCGCGCGGCATGGACGAAAGCATCGCGACCGCGCCCGGCGCGCCGGCGGTGGCATGGGCCAGCCACAGCAACACCGCCAGCGTCTTGCCGGTCAGCCACCAGAAGGGCGCGCCGAGCCCGACCATGTCGAACAACAAGGCCAGTGCCTCCAGCGGCATCACGACGAAGGTGGTGAGCGGGATCGCGATCACGTTGGCGGCGGCGCCGTAAAGGCCGGTGCGGTGGAAATGGAACAGGGCGATCGGCGCGAGCGCGATCTCGACGACGAGGCCGGTGAGGACGAGCCCGAACAGGAACCGGCCAAGCCGCATGAGCGGCCCCTCGTCGCGGCGCGACAGCCAGGTCTGAATGCGTGGATTTTCGTGCAGCGCGACGATCGAGGCGATCGCGGCAAAACTCAACTGGAAGCTCGGCCCGACCAGCGATTCGGGCCAGAGCAGCAGCACGATCAGCGCGCCGACCGCGAGCAGGCGCAAAGTCAGCGCCTCGCGGCCCAGCGCGACTCCCGCAAGGACGAGCAAGGCGGCGACGCACGAGCGGATCGTCGGCACTTCCGAGCCGGTGAGCAGGGTGTAGGCGATGCCGGCGAGCGCACCGACGCCGGCCGAGACGGCGACCAGCCGGAAGCGCAGCGCCAGCGTCGGGCTGAGCGCGAGCAGCTTCAACGTCAGCAGCATGACCGCGCCGACGACGGCGGTAAGGTGGAGGCCGCTGACCGACAGCAGGTGGGCAAGGCCGGCGCGGCGCATCGCCTCGGCGTCGGGCTTCGGGATCGCGCCCTGATCGCCGGTCGCGAGCGCGGCGGCGATGGCGCCCTCGCCGCCGCCGAGCTGGCCGCGAATATGGGCGGAGAGGCGCTGGCGGAGCGATGCGAGGCGGACATTCCACCCCCGGGCGTCCGGCGCGGCGACGACGGCGAGATCGAGCGCCCGGCCCGATCCGCCGATCCGCTGAAACCAGGCGGCGCGCGCGAAATCATAGGCGCCCGGCGCGGCCATCGGCGCCGGCGGCATCATCCAGGCGCGGGCGCGGATCGTCGCGCCGGGGGCAAGTCCCGGCAGGGTCTTTTCGGGCGGCACGTTGAGGCGCAGGCGCGCGGGCAACCCCTCGCCCGCCGGCGCGACAAGAAGGCGCTGGCCCCGATCGCTCGGCAGCGCCTGCACCGATTCGATACGTCCGGCGAAGGTCAGGAGTTGCGCGCGCTCAAGGCGCGGCGCGGCGACCCGTTCCGCGCGGACCCAGGCAAGCGCGCAACCGAGGCAGGCGGCGAGCGCGAAGATGCCGATCGCCCGTCCCCACCGGCTGCCGCCGGCGGCGGCGGCGAAGCCGGCCATCGCCAGCGCGGCGGCGGCAAGCAGGAAGGCGATCCAGCCGTTGCGGTCCGGCAGGGTGAACCAGGCGCCGATGCCGGCCATCAGCCCGATGGGAAGCCACAGCGGAAACTGGTCGCGCTCGGCCTCGGCGATTTCGGCAAGATGCTCCGCGAACCCCGCAACCCGGGCTCTGATCCCGGTTTGGAGCGGCGCCGCCTCGGCGAGCGCGACCGTCATGGCTCCCGGCTTTCGCCCGGTGGACTCGCTGTGCTACGGGCGCTGGCTTCCCGGGTCGCCATGGCCCTCATCCTTGGAGAAGCGGCGCGTGAGCGCAAGCCCCGACCAGATCGTCACCCGTTTCGCGCCCTCGCCGACCGGTTTCCTCCACATCGGCGGCGCGCGCACCGCCTTGTTCAACTGGCTCTATGCGCGCCGGTTCGGCGGCCGGTTCGTGCTGCGGATCGAGGACACCGACAAGGCGCGCTCCACCCAGGCGGCGATCGATGCGATCCTCGACGGAATGAAATGGCTCGGCCTCGACTGGGACGGCGAGGCTTATTTCCAGTCGCATTTCGCCGAACGCCATGCCGAAGTGGCGCGCGAAATGCTGGTGAGCGGCCATGCCTATCGCTGCTGGATGACCGCCGAGGAACTCGCCGCCCAGCGCGAGGCGGCGCGAGAGGAACGCCGACCGTTTCGCATCGTAAGCCCCTGGCGCGACCGCGATGACGGCCCGGTGAATCAGCCCTTCGTCGTGCGTCTCAGGGCGCCGCGCGAAGGCGAGACCGCGATCGACGATGCCGTCCAGGGCAAGGTCATTGTCCAGAATGCGGAGATCGACGATTTCGTCCTGCTCCGCTCGGACGGATCGCCCACCTACATGCTCGCCGTGGTCGTGGACGATCACGACATGGGCGTCACCCATGTCGTGCGCGGCGACGATCATCTCAACAACGCCTTTCGCCAGATCGCGATCATCCGCGCGATGGGCTGGACGATCCCGATTTACGGTCATGTCCCGCTGATCCACGGCGCCGACGGGGCCAAGCTGTCCAAGCGCCATGGCGCGCTCGGTGTCGAGACCTATCGCGACGAGCTCGGCATGCTGCCCGAGGCAGTGTTCAATTATCTGCTCCGACTCGGCTGGGGCCATGGCGATGCCGAGATCATCAGCCGCGAGGAGGCGATGCAATGGTTCGATCTTCCGCAGGTCGGCCGCGCCCCCGCGCGCTTCGATATGAAGAAGCTGGAGAATCTCAACGGCCATTATCTGCGCGCCGCCGAACCGCGCCGGATCGCGACTCTGGTCGATCATCGCGTCGAAGGCGCGCTGGGCCGCGGGCTCGACGCGAACGACATCGATCTGCTCGCCCGCGCAATGCCATTTCTGACACCAAGGGCCAAGGATCTGAACGAGTTGGCCGAGGCTTCTCAATTCCTGTTCAAGCTTCGACCGCTGGACGTGGACGAGAAGGCCGCGGCCCTGCTAGAAGGCGCGGCGCGAGACCTGCTCGCCCTCGTCCACGAGTCCCTTGGGAGGCTCGACTCGTGGACGGTCGAGGCGACGGAGCAGGCCGTGCGGGAGGTGTCTGAAGCCGAAGGCGTCAAGCTCGGCCAGGTCGCGCAGCCGCTCAGGGCCGCGCTCACCGGGCGGACGACGTCGCCGGGCATATTCGATGTGCTGGCCTTGCTCGGTCGCGACGAGAGTCTCGCCCGGATCGGGGACCAGATGACCGGGAAGGGAAATTGACGATGGCGGACAAAGCCAGCCTGACGATCGGCGACAAGAATTACGATTATCCGGTGATGAGCGGATCGGTCGGCCCGGACGTCGTCGATATCCGAAAACTCTATGGCCAGGCCGACGTCTTCACCTACGACCCCGGCTTCACCTCGACCGCCTCGTGCCAAAGCGCGATCACCTATATCGACGGCGAAGCGGGCATCCTCCTCCACCGCGGCTATCCGATCGACCAGCTCGCCGAAAATTCGAGCTTCATGGAGGTCGCCTATCTGCTGCTGAACGGCGAGCTGCCGAAGAAGACCGAGCTGGACAGCTTCACGCACACGATCACCCGGCACACCATGCTGCACGAGCAGCTCGCGACCTTCTATCGCGGGTTCCGGCGCGACGCGCACCCGATGGCGGTGATGTGCGGCGTCGTCGGCGCGCTTTCGGCTTTCTATCACGACAGCACCGACATCACCGATCCCGAGCAGCGGATGATCGCCTCGCACCGGTTGATCGCCAAGATGCCGACGATCGCGGCGATGGCCTACAAATATACGCTCGGCCAGCCCTTCCTCTATCCGCAGAACAACCTCAGCTATACCGGCAATTTCCTTCGGATGACCTTCGGTGTGCCGGCCGAGCCTTATGAGATCAACCCGATCATCGAAAATGCGATGCGGCGGATCTTCATCCTTCACGCCGATCACGAGCAGAATGCGTCGACATCGACGGTGCGGCTCGCCGGCTCGTCGGGCGCAAATCCCTTCGCCTGTATTGCTGCCGGCATCGCCTGCCTGTGGGGCCCGGCCCATGGCGGCGCGAACGAAGCCGCGCTCAACATGCTGCGCGAGATCGGGCGGCCCGAGCATATCCCCGAATATATCGCCCGCGCCAAGGACAAGGACGATCCCTTCCGGCTGATGGGCTTCGGCCATCGCGTCTACAAGAATTTCGATCCGCGCGCGAAGGTGATGAAGGCGACCGCCGACGAGGTGCTGAAGGAGCTCAACATCTCCGATCCGGTGCTCGACGTCGCCAAGGAGCTGGAGCGAATCGCCCTTCACGACGATTATTTCATCGAAAAGAAGCTCTATCCCAACGTCGATTTCTATTCGGGCGTGATCCTGTCGGCGATCGGCTTCCCGACCTCGATGTTCACGGCCCTGTTCGCTCTGGCGCGCACCGTCGGCTGGGTTGCCCAGTGGAACGAGATGATCGCCGATCCCGACCAGAAGATCGGCCGCCCGCGCCAGCTCTACACCGGCGCCACGCAGCGCGATTACGTGCCGGTGGCCAAGCGGTAAGGCGACGCTCCGTCCCCGAACGGAGCCGCATCCGCGCAATCAGGGGCGCAGCTCGGCCTCCAGGAAATTGACGGTCGCCGCGTCCGCGTTCAGCCAGTCCTGGAAGCGGAGGAAATCGTGGATCTCGTTGGGAAAGACGATTTCCCGATAGGGGACGCTGTGCGCGTCGAGACGGCGAGCAAGATCGATGGTCTGGTTGATCCGGACGTTGCGATCGTCGTCCCCGTGGATCAGCAGCACCGGCGAGCGCCAGCGTGCAACGTCGGCGACGGGGGAGCTTTCGAAGGCAACCCGCATCGCTTCCTCCCAATCGCCCTTTTCGTAGCGCCTGGCCGGCGTCTCTTCCTCGGCGAGGAGGCGGGACCAATCGTGGACGCCGTGGAAGTCCACGCCGGCCTTGAAGATGTCGCTGTCGCGCGCGAGCGCGAGCGCGGTCAGATAGCCGCCATAGGAGCCGCCCCAGATGCCGATGCGGTCGCCGTCCACCTCCGGCAGTCCCGCCAGGAAGCGCGCGCCCGCGACGACGTCGCGATATTCCGAAGCCCCGGCCGGCCCGGCGTGGGCCGGATGGTGGAAGTCGCGGCCATAGCCGATCCCGAGCCGGTAGTTGACCGACAGCACCGCGAAGCCGCGCGAGGCAAGATACTGGTTCACCGCATAAGCGTTCGAATAATAAGCCATGTAGGACCAGCCGAGCAGCATCTGCCTGGGCGGCCCACCATGCACGAAGACCACCCCGGGCTTCCTCGCCGCGCCGCCGGGGGCGACGAAAAGCTGGCCATGAACGGTGACGCCGTCCGCGGCCTGGAATGTCACCGGTCGCGGCACGATGAGCGAAGCCGATGGATAGTCAGGACGCCCACCGAGCGCGTGCTGGTTCGATCCGTCGATGCCGGCGACGTGGAGCGACGGGGGCGTGCCGGCGGTCGCCGAAATGAAAGCGACCTGTCCGGCGGCAGCGGCAACCGGCGTCCATTCGAGGCCTTCGCCGGCGGTGATCGCGACCGGGCGGGCGCTGTCCGCGGGCACGCGGAAGATGTGCCGGCGGTCCCCGTCGCCATCGGTTCCGCCGCTATTGGCGCTGTAGAACAGCGACCGGCGATCCCGGCTCATCGCGACATGTTCGACCATGAACGCGCCCGGCGTAAGCAGCACCGGATCGCCGCCCGCCAGGGGCAGTGAATAAAGATGCGGCCAGCCATCAAGCTCGGCGCGGAAGGTCAGCCGGTCGCCGGCGGCCCACATCAGATTGGGGCCGTCGGGAACGCTGGTGTAGGAGCCGCGCGGCGTCTCGGGGCTGTGCCAGGCGGCGCGGCCGGCACCGGTCGCGGCATCGGCGACCCAGATCGACCAGGGATGCGGCACCTCCTCTAGCATCGGCTCGGGCGCGCCGCCCGCGCCCGGCCGGCGGGTGAAGGCGATCCGCGTCCCATCCGGCGACCAGACCGGATTGGCGTCCCGGGCGGTGCCGGGCGCCATCCACAGGATCGGGCGATCCTTGCCGGTGAAGACCCCGACGAAGCTGTGATCGCCGCGGCGGGAGACGAAGGCGAGCCGCGAACCATCCGGAGACCAGGCGAGATCGCCGGCCCGCCCGCGATCGAAAAACAACCGTTCCGGCGCGCCGTGGCCGGAAAGATCGGCGGTCCAGACCTGGCCGTCCTTCACGTAGGCAAGCCGGCCGGTGACGGAGAGCGCCGGGGCATCGCCTTCGGCGATCATTCGCGCCGCGCCGCCGGCCGTGGCCGCCGTCCAGATCTCAAGCCTCGGCTGGTCGGTGGCGGACGCCGGATCGGGCTGGAGCTTGCCCTCCGCCTCCCAGTTGGAATCATGGTCGCCGCCGCGCACCCAGACCATCCGGCCGCCGTCCGGCGAGAGGACGAGATTGGTGAGCTCCTGGCCATCGTCCCGCGCCCCGTTCGTCACCTGACGCGGAGCGAAATCGGGGCCGGCGGCGGTCCAGACATTGCGTGCGCCCCTGATCCTGGCGATCCAGGCGATGCGGTCCGCATGAAGCGCCGCGACGAGACCTTCCGGGAAGGGGAAGGAGAGCATCTGCTCGAGGCCCGGCGGGGCAACCGTGCTCGGCGGCGTCCCCGGCTCGGCCACCGCGGACGAAACCCAGCAGACCGCGCAAAGCGCGGCGAAGCGCGCGAGCCAAATCTTCATTGCCCATCTCCTCACCGGTCCCGCGAATCAGTCTAACGACTGGACCGGGGCGCGCAATCGGAAGGGCGCAAGACTATCGACGGAGCGGCAGCGTGAAGGTGAAGCGCGCGCCCTGGCCGGGCGCGCTGTCGACGGCGATGTCGCCGCCCATCGCGCAGGCGAGACGGCGGGCGATGTAGAGCCCGAGGCCGGTGCCGCCGGGCTCGTTCGGATCGACCCGCTCGAACTTGCCGAAAATCCGGTCCTGATCCTCCGCCGCGATGCCCTTGCCCTGATCGGCGACGATCACCGCCGCCAGATCTCCTTCCCGCTCGGTACGGATCCAGACCTGGCCGCCTTCGGGCGTGTAGCGCACCGCATTGGCAACCAGGTTCATCAGGATCTGAAGCGCGCGGGTGAAGTCGCCGGTGGCCGGCGCGGCCTCGTCCGTGGCCGGCGCATCGATCCGGACCTCGCGATCGGCGGCGCGCACGGCGAGCAGACCGGCGACGCGGCGGGCGACGTCGGCGAGATCGAGCGGCTCCGCCTCGGGCGTGAAATCGGGCCGCTCGATCGCCTGGAGATCGACGAGATCGTCGACGAGCGCAAGGAGGTGACGGCCGGCCGTGGCGATGTCGCCCGCATAGCCGGCATAATCACGGCGCAGCGGCCCTTCGGGCTGGCTGCGGATGCGCTCGGCATTGTCGACGATCTCCGCGAGTGGGCCGCGCAGCGCGGCATCGAGACGGACGCCGAAAGCGGCGGCCCCGGTTGTGGCCGGCTCGGGTTCCGACCCGGGCGCGGATTCGGCCTCGGCACGATGGCTGACGGCGCCGCCCGAGAAGCCGGCGAAGCGGCCCATGCCGTCGATCAATGGCACCGCCGCGAGATGATAGCGGCCCTTGCGCCCGGCGCGCAGGTCCGCGACCTGCCCGTCGAAGGCGACATGGCCGGCGAGCGCGCCGAGGATCGGCAGCGCGCCGTCCGCGCTTTCGCGAAAACGGAAGAGGCGGGTCAGCGGCAGCCCGATCAGCTCGGCCAGCGGGCGGCCGATGGCAGCGGCGGCGGCGGCGGAGACCTGGGTCAGCTTCAGCGTATCGTCACTCTCCCAGGTCCAGTCGGCGGCGGCGCGCTGGAAATCGGCCTCGCGCAAGGCGGCATCGGCGGAGGCGGCGGGCTGCGGCGCGTGACGGGACCAGCCGGTGATCGAAAGCGCCACGTCCTCGCCCTCGGGCTGGGCGCGGACCCACAGATCGATGTCCTGATCGCCGTCGGCGGCAATGGCGGCGCGCGAAACCGTGATGCCGAGCCGACGCGCGAGCCGGGCAAGCGCGGCGATCTGCGGCACGGACAGGGGCCCACCTTCGGCCCCGCCGGCGCGCGCGTTCAAGGCGGCGAGCGGCGGATCGGCCGCGATCAGCCGGCCGTCGGCATCGACGCGGCCGGTGACCGGGCGGGTATCGACTTCCGCCGCGCTCATGCCGCCTCCGCCGCCGGACGCGCGCGGGTGGAGATGCGCGCGACGCTGGCACGATAGGCCGGATTGGCCTGCCACAACCGCAGCACATCGGACGCCGCCGCATCGTCGAGCGTGTCGTAAAGCTCAAGCTGGCCGGCGGTGGCTTCCTCCTCGGTCCCCGAGAGCAGCGGCCCGCGGCTCGCGAGCGCGAGCAGGATCGCCGCCGCCGCCGGTCGATCGATCCCGCCGGCGCGCAGCAGCAACGCCGGGCCGCGCCCGCGCGGGTCCGACATGACTTCCCAGGCGGCGCCGGTATCGAGCGCGCAGCGCACGGCAAGGCCGGCGAGGAAGAAAGGCAGCATCCCTTCTTCAAGCGAACGGGCGAGCAAGGCGCCATCGAGGCGGTCGGCGCGATCGAGGCGGCGGGCGAGCCGAAGCGCCCGCGCCTCCAGCGTATCGCCCTCGTCATAGCCGGCGATGAGCGCGCTCGCCGCCCCCTCGACCGCGGCGTCGATTCCGGCGGCGCGATGGTGCTGGACGATATAGTGGCGCAGCGCCGCCGCGATCCGCCACACCAATCGGTGCTGAAGCTCGGCGGGCAGCTCGATCTCGCCGAGCAAAGGCTCCTGGAAGCGATCGAAGCGGCGGGCACGGCCGATCACCAGCTCCATCGCCTCGGCGGCGATGTCGTCGTCGGCATCGCGCACGAGATCGTGGAGGAAATCTGCATGGCCATGCGCCGCATGCGCGGTCCAGAAACGGTGCTCCTCCGCGCGGCGGACGAGGATTTGGGTGAGCTCCGGATCGCGCAGCGCCTGCGCGCGCTCGAGGATCGGCAGCGCGATCGGGACATGCGCCGAGGACAAGGCGGCGTGAAGCGCGGCCTGATCCTCGAAACGCGCCGCGATCCGCGCGCGCAGATCGTCCTCGATCGCGCCGACGAGGCGGGTCAGCAGCGAGGCGGCGGTGAGCCGCTGCCATTCTGTGAGGCGGCCCTGATCGGGAAGCAGCAGATCGGTCGCGGCGGCGGCGAAACGCTCGCGCGCCGCAGCCAGCAGCAGCCGCGCCGCGTCGCTGTGCTTTCCGTCCTGGCTGGATCGCGCTTCGGGCATCAAATCCCCTTAGCGCGCCGTCGGTTAAACTGTCGTTATCCCGTTTCCGCCGTCCCATTCCGGGGCAGGCCGCGATGCACCTGGCGTTGCGCCCAGAAGAAGGAGGCGACCGCATAGCCGGCAAGGACCGCGACGCCGGCGGTCCACTGGCCGAAGATGGCGAAGGGCAAGAGCAGCCACGCCATGCCCTTGGGCTCGGCGAGGAACAGGGCGCCGGACGGGCGCGCGTCGCGTACCTCGACCCCCTGGGCGACGAGGGCTCCGATCGTGGCCGCGGCTGCGAGAATCATGCCCCAGCCCGCGACCGGGGCAAGACTGGCCGCCAGACCGAGCAGGCCGAGCGCGGAACCGTAAGGTAAAAGGTGGCGCCACCAGCTATGCGCCGGATCGCCCTGCATCCTGACCCGCGCCAGCCGGGCGGCGGCGCCGTCGAGCGGCGTCGCGACGAGGGTGAGCGCAAGGCCCGTCCACGGCCAGTGCAGCGCGAAAGCGGCGGCGCCGGCGAAGGTCAGCAGCAGCGCGACATAGCCCGGCACCGCCGGGGCGAGCGGGCTGGCGATCAGCAAGGCGGCAAGCGCCCGTTCGAGCGGCGCGAGCAGCCGCTCGGCCCACCCCGCGCCGCTGGCATTGGCGGCGGCGAGGATGCGCCGTTCGAGCAGGTCGAGATCGCTGGCCCCGTCGACAATCGCGACCGGGCCCGTCGCCACCTCCTGGCGCGCGGCGGACTGAAGGATCCGGCGCAGCAGGGTCGATTGCAGATCCCAGTCGCGCAGCATCGCGACGGTCGAATGGAGCAGTTTGCCGTCGAGCGCCGCCGCGCCGGCCCAGCGGGCATGGCCGTCGATCCGCTCGTAAAGATCGCCGTGGCCGCCATCGGTGACGGTGAGCACCGCCGGCCCCTCCCCCGCCGCGAGCGCGGCCAGCGTTGCCGCATCGGCGATCGCGCCGTCGGCGATCATGAGCAGGCGATCATTCCCCTCGATCGCCTGCGCCGCCTCCTCGGCACTGCGTACGAGACGGACCGGAAGATGCTCGCGCCGCATCCGTTCGATCGCGGCGGCAAGATCGGCCGGCATGCGCTCGGCAAGGACGAGCACCGGCGCGGCGCCGGCGGCGGCGGCCAGGCGCACCTGCCGCTCGATCACGGTCCGCCCGGCAAGCGGCAGCGCGGCCCGAAGCCGGCCCGGCTCCGCCGATTCGTGATAGGCGGCGATAAGTGCAGCCAGCGCCAAATGGTCCTCCGCTCGAAGCGCGGACGGTAAGCGCGCGCGGGCGCAGTTGCAAAGCGGCTTGTCTTATATCGCGGCGAAGTCGTCGACGGCGGCGGCGATCCGGCGCAGCACGACGGGGTCGCCGGGCGCTCCGTCCAGCGCCTCGTCGGCAAGCCCGCCAAGCCCGGACGCGCCGAAGCTGGCGGCAAGGCCCTTCAACCGCGCCGCCGCCGCCGCCCAGTTCGCGTCGCAGCGGGCGCGGCGCATCAAATCGAGCTGACGGGCCGCACTCTCGATGAACGCGACGCGCAATTCGGCGAGCAAGGCCGGATCGGCGCCGACGGCGGCGGCGAGCGAGGCGTTCAATGCTCCGGGATCATAGGCCATGGGTGCCGCGGTTACGCCGATCTGCGTTAACGGGGCGTTTCATATCCGCCCCGAAGTGATACAACGGGCCATGACCATGGGGGCAGAGCGCGCGATGGCGCACCAGCCGGACAGCATGACCTGGGACGATGCCGCCGATCATGGCGTCCCGGTCGCGCCGTTCCATTTCGAGGAAATCCTGGAAGAGGAGGAAGCGCCGACGCCCCTGGGCGTCCGGCTGCTCGCCGGCGTCCTGATCCTCGCCGCATTGGGCTGGATCGGCTTTGCCGGCTATACGATGTTCGCCGAAGGGCTGCCGGTTACCCTGTCCGACTGGTCGGCCTGGCTCGGCACGGCGAGCGCGCCGTTGATCCTGCTCACCCTCGTCTGGCTCGCCTTCGGCCGCACGCCGCGGCGCGAGAGCCAGCGTTTCCTCGCGGCGGTGACCGCGATGCGGCGCGAGAGCCAGGCGCTCGAAAGCGTGCTCGAGATCGTCGGCGCGCGGATCGCCGACAACAGCGCCGCGCTTGGCGGCGAAACGGCGCGGCTGATGACGCTTGGCGACGAGGCGGCGGACCGTCTCGGCCGGGTGACGCAGCATCTCGCCCGCGAAAGCGCCGAGCTGGAGCGGCGCGCGGCGGCGCTCGACAGCGCGGCCGGCAATGCCCGCGTCGATATCGGCGCCTTGCTGAGCGATCTGCCGAGCGCCGAGCACCAGGCCCGCGCGGCCGCCGAATCGCTCCGCGCCGCCGGCCTTGCCGCGCATGAGCAGGCGGCGGCGCTCGAAGGCCATCTCGCCGCGCTCGTCGCGCGCGGGCGCGATGTCGACGAGACGGTCGGCGGCGCGGCGCAGCGCCTCGGCGCGCAGATCGCGCGGATCGAGACCGGCGCCGGCGCGGCGCGGGAACGGATGGATCAGGCTGCGGCGCAGATGAACGCCGCGGTGGACCATGCGATGGCGCGCGCCTCCGATTCGGTCGAGCAGGCGCGGGCGAGCCTGGACACGCAGGGCCAGGCGATGCTGGCGATGGTCGAGCAGGCGCGCGCCGCGATCGACCAGTCGGGCGCCGAGGCCGGAACCGCCCTCGCCGACCGGATCGAGACGATCGGCGGCCGGGTCGCGACGATCGCCGACGGCCTCGCCGCGCAGGATCATGCCAGTCAGGCGCTGCTCGGCAATCTCACCGCCCAGCTCGATACGCTCGATGCGCGATTTGCCGAACTTGGCGAAAACGGCGCCGCGCACGGCGCGCGGATCTCGCAATCGATCGCGGCGCTCCACGATGCGTCCGCCAAACTCCACCGCGAGGTCGAATCGGGCAGCATCGCGTCCGGCGCGCTGATCGATCGCACCCACGAGGTGGCGGGCGCGCTCACCACCGTCTCCGATCAACTGCGCGGCCTGCTGGTCGCGGCGCTTGGCGATGTCGAGGGGCAGGCGGCGCGGACCAAGGACGCGGTCAAATCGGTCGTGCCGGCGATGGACGAGGTCCGTACCGTCGCCGCCGACGCGGCGCGCTCGCTCGCTGACAGCGAGACGAGCGTGACGCGCCAGCGCGCGGCGATCGAGGCGATCGCCAGCGCGGCGCGCGAGGCGATCGACGGCCTCGGCGCGGCGGACGGCGTCGCCGGGCGGCTCGCCCAGGAAACCGGGCCGCAGCTCATCGAGCAACTGGTGCGGGTGCGCGAGGCGGCGAACCAGGCCGCGACCCATGCGCGCGAGGCGATTTCGGGCGCGATTCCGGAAAGCGTCGCCGCGCTCTCGCAGGCGAGCCGCGAGGCGATCACCGAGGCGGTCGGGCGCCCGGTCGAGGAGCAGCTCGTCGAGATCGCGGCCTCGTCCGAACGCGCCACCGACGCGGCGCGGGCGGCGAGCGAGCGGCTGACCCGCCAGCTCCTCGCGATCACCGAGACCGCCCAGGCGGTGGAGGATCGGATCGCCGAAGATCAGGCGCGGCGCGAGGAGCAGGATGCCGGCGCGCTGACGCGGCGCGTGGCGCTCTTGATCGAGGCACTCAATTCGACCGCGATCGACGTCAACAAATTGCTCTCCAACGACGTCGCCGACAGCGCCTGGGCCGCCTATCTCAAGGGCGACCGCGGCGTCTTCACCCGGCGCGCGGTGCGGCTGCTCGAGGCCGGCGAGGCGCGCGAGATCCAGCGTCATTATGAAGACGAACCCGATTTCCGCGACCAGGTGAACCGCTACGTCCACGATTTCGAGGCGATGCTGCGGCGGGTGCTGGCCGAGCGCGACGGCGCGACGCTGGGCGTCACCTTGCTCTCCTCGGACATGGGCAAGCTCTACGTGGCGCTCGCCCAGGCGATCGAGCGGCTGCGGCGCTAAACGGTCCAGCCCATCATGTTGGCGTCGATCCAGCCATAGACGTAATTGGCGTAGAAGATCGCGAACAGCATCGCCGACACGATGGTCGTTCGCAGGGCGACGCGGCCGAAGCTGAAATTGACCGGCGCGCTGTCGGCATGGCCGGGCGCGGGCCTGGTCCCCTCATCGTCATGCGTGCGAACGCCGAAGGGCAGCACGACGAACAGGCTGATCGCCCAGAACAGGACGTAGATGGCGAGCATCGAGGTCCATTTCATGGCCGCACCCGCACGATCGAAACGCTGACCACTGGCTTCTTGCCGGTCCAATCGGTCGCGGCACGGCGGACGGCGAGACGAATTTCCTCGCGCAATTTTTCCTCCTTGCCGGTCGGCCGACCCGCCGCGGCCGTGGCCGCCTCGATCGTCTCCGCAAGGAAAGCATCGCGATCCTCCTCGACCGGAATGCCTTGCGGGTCGATCGCGATCCCGCCCGCAAGCCGGCCGGCATCGTCGAGCGGCACCGCGACCGCGATCAAGCCGGCGTGAGACAGGCGGCGACGCTGGTTCATCGTGTCGCCATCGGCCGGCAGGATCACGTCGCCGTCGAGGACGAGACGGCCGACCCTTTCCTCGCCAAGCTTTTCCGGACCCTTCGGGGCGAGCCGGATCAGATCGCCATTCTTCTGGACGATGCCGTGCGGGATGCCGCGCGCTTTGGCGAAGCGCGCCTGCTCGGTCATGTGGCGCATCTCGCCATGGACCGGGACGATGATCTCGGGCCGGGTCCACTCGTACATCGCGGCAAGCTCGGGCCGGCCGGGGTGACCAGAGACGTGGACTGGCGCCTGGCGATCGGTGATCATCTCGATCCCGCGCGCCGCCAGCTCGTTCTGGATGCGGCCGATCGCGATCTCGTTTCCCGGGATCTGCTTTGAGGAAAAGACGACGAGATCGCCCTCATCGAGCTTCAGCGCATGCTGATCAAAGGCGATCCGCGACAAAGCGGCGCGCGCCTCGCCCTGCCCGCCGGTGGCGATGATCATGACCTCGCGCCGGGGCAGTTTCATCGCTTCGTCGAAATCGATGATTTCAGGAAAATCCGTGAGATAGCCGACGCTCTTCGCAACCCGAAGAATACGGTCGAGGCTGCGGCCCGCGACGCAGACCTTGCGTCCCGTATCCCGCGCGACATGACCCAGCGTCTTCAATCGCGCCGCGTTGGAGGCGAAGGTGGTGACGAGGACGCGGCGATCGGCCTCGCGGATCACCTCGCCTAACCCTTCGCGCACGCCGAGCTCGGACCCCGAGGGCGCCTCGTTGAACACATTGGTCGAATCGCAGACGAGCGCCAGCACGCCCTCGTCGCCGATCGCGCTCAATTCCGCCGCGGTCGATGGCTCGCCGAGCTGCGGACTGTCGTCGAGCTTCCAATCGCCGGTGTGGAAGACGCGGCCATAAGGCGTGTCGATGAGCAGCGCATTGCCTTCCGGGATCGAATGGGCGAGCGGCATATAGGTGAAGCCGAACGGGCCGAGCCGGAAGCTGCCTTCCATCTCGATCGTGTTGAGCTCGATCTGGTCCGTAAGGCCCTCTTCCTCGAGCTTGCCTGCGATCAACCCGGCGGTGAACGGGGTTGCATAGAGCGGCACGCCGAGATCGCCGGCGAGATAGGGGATCGCGCCGATATGGTCTTCGTGGCCGTGGGTCAGCACGATCCCGAGCAGGTCCGCGCGCCGCTCCTCGATGAAGGTGAGATCGGGCAGGATCAGCTCGACCCCCGGATAGAAGGGATCGGCGAAGGTCATGCCGAGATCGACCATCACCCATTTGCCGTCGCACCCGTAGAGGTTGACGTTCATGCCGATCTCGCCCGAACCGCCGAGCGCGAGGAAGAGAAGTTCTTTGCCGGGTGTCATATTGATCCTTCTAAATCCTCCCTGTCGCCGCGGGCGATGGGGAGGGGGACCGCTCGAAGAGCGGTGGAGGGGCTGAGTCCGAAAAGCCCCTCCACCATACTTCGCATGGTCCCCTCCCCATGCGCTAGGCGCACGGGGAGGACAATGGGGCGATCAGCCGCCGTTCCCGCTCCGCGCGTACAGCATCGCCAGCCCCTGGATGGTGAGATCGCCCTCGATCGCATCGAAAATCCCGGTGTGATGATCGAACAAGGTGGCGAGGCCGCCGGTGGCGATGATGGTGACGGGGCGGCCGATCTCGGCCTTCATCCGCTGGGTCAGCCCCTCCATCATCGCGATATAGCCCCAATAGATGCCGATATGCATCTGCTCCTCGGTCGTCCGGCCGATGACGGAGGCATCGTCGGGCGCCTCGATCGCGACCCGGGGCAGCCGCGCCGCCGCGGCGACCAGCGCGTCGAGCGACAGGTTGATCCCCGGCGCGATGACCCCGCCTTTATAGGCCCCCGAATAATCGACCACGTCGAAAGTGGTCGCGGTGCCGAAATCGATGACGATGAGATCGCCCTCGTGCAGCGCGTGCGCGGCGATGACGTTGAGAACCCGGTCCGCGCCGACGCTGGCCGGCTCGGCGACGTCGAGCGCGACGCCCCACTCCGCGGCGCCCTGCCCCGCGATCAGCGGCGCGACGCCGAAATATTTGGAGGCGAGCACCTCGAGATTGTGAAGTGCGCGCGGGACGACCGTGCCGATGATGACCGCGCTCACGTCCGCCTTGGCAAAACCTTCGAGCGCGAGAAGCTGGACCAGCCAGACCGCATATTCGTCCGCCGTGCGCCTCGGATCGGTGGCGATCCGCCAGCGCGCGCGGATGACGCCGCCCCGCCCCGGACTTGATCCGGGGTCTTCGACCAAAGCGAAGACGATATTGGTGTTGCCGGCGTCGATGGCGAGAAGCATGGGCGCTTCTTAATGGCCCCGAGGCGCGATTGCGAGTGGGTGCGCGAGCCGAATGGCCTAAAGCCAAACGTCGCTGAATGCCATGCTCGCAATGAACATCGCAAAAAAAGCGTAAGACAAGGAAAACACCCCAAGGGCGACAGCCGCCACACGCGCGTTCCGCACCCTGTAGATCAGATAACTCACCAACAGAAGTTGAAGCGCGAGAAAGCCAAGAAGAATGGCTTGGCTTGCCGCGTCAGCCACGCGACCGCGAAAGACTCCCGCCAATGCCACGAGTGCTTCGGACAAGACTGCCGGAATGAGAAAGAAGAGAAGCTGGCGCTTGGGTCGGATGATTCCGACGACGACACCGATGACGAGGGAAATGACACCGATGGCTGGAATCGCCGTTAGCGGACCCGCTTCGAACGGTATGAGTACCGATGGGAAATACCATGACGGCAAAGCAAGGAGCAGCCATATCGCATTGCCGACCGACATATTCGGTCCCCTCGCTTCGTAAGCCTCAAATCAGGAAAACATCTCCGGCGTTTATGACTTTGATTTGGCCATCCGCCAAGCGCAGACGCAAGGCCCCGCTCTCGTCGAGCCCGTCGAACGCACCGCGGGCGTCGCCGGTGGCGATCGGGGTGCCGGGGGGATGGGCGGCGGCGGCCCAGGCGGTGCGGACGGGGTCGAGCCCTTCCCCCCGCCAGCGCCCGATCCAGACTTCGAAGATCGGGGCGAGCCGGGTCAGGAAAGCGTGCGGGCCGGGCGCGCGGCCGGCGAGGGCCTCAAGGCTGGTCGCGGGGCGATCGGGGAGGTCCGGGTGGAGGGCGAGGTTGACGCCGAAGCCGATCACGACTGCGTCGCCTTGCCGCTCGAGCAATATGCCGGCGAGCTTGGCGCCTTCGACGAGCAGGTCGTTGGGCCATTTGATGCGCGCCGTGGGTGCCTCCGGGCGCACCGCCTCGTGCAGCGCCACGGCAGCAACCAGTGCCAGCGTCGGCGCGGGCGGATCGCCGGGCCGGAGGCGGACCAGCGTGCTCGCATGGAGGTTGCCGGGCGGCGATTGCCATGCCCTACCCTGCCGGCCCTTGCCGCCACTCTGCCGATCGGCGCGCAGCCACAGCCCCTCCGGGGCACCGGCCTCGGCGAGTGCAGCGAGATCGTCGTTCGTGGAGCCGGTCTCGGCGACGCTGCGCAGCTCGGGCACAGCCTCACCCAGCGAGGTGGTTACGAAGCGGAGTTGGCGCGATCACGTTCCAGCCGGGAACAGCGCGGCGGCGGCGGTCATCGTCGCCTGATCGAGCGGGCCGATGGCGAGATAGCCCAATGGCGAGACGAACAAGGCCGCGGCGATCAGCAACGCCGCCGTCACCGGCTCGCGGGTCGGACCATAGGCCGGCGCCGGATCGTCGAAGAACATCGTCTTGACGATCATGATGTAATAGAAGGCGCTGATCACCGAGGTCGCGATCGCGACCGCCGCGAGCCAGGTCAGGTCCGCCGCCACCGCCGCGTTGAACACGACGAATTTCGGCCAGAAGCCGAACAAAGGCGGGATGCCGCCCAGACTGAACATGAAGACCATCATGCCCCAAGCCAGCCAAGGCCGCGTGCGCGACAGGCCGGAAAGCGACGCGATCGTTTCGACCGGCTGGCCGTTCTCGTCGCGCATCCGAAGCACGATCAGGAAGGCACCGAACGTCATCACGATATAGACAATCATGTAGAACAGCACCGCCGAAATGCCCTGCGGTGTACCGGCGGCGAGGCCGACCAGCGCGAAGCCGACATTGTTGATCGAGCTGTAGGCGAGCAGCCGCTTGATGTTCTTCTGCCCGATCGCCGCGACGCCGCCCAGGATGGTCGAGGCGAGCGCCATGAAGATCACCATCTGCTGCCAGGCCATGGTCGCCGGGCCCATCGCCTCGACCAGGAAGCGCGCGATCAGCGCCATGGCGGCGAGCTTCGGCGCGGTCGCGAAGAAGGCGGTGATCGGCGTCGGCGCGCCTTCATAGACGTCGGGCGCCCACATGTGGAACGGCACCGCGCTGATCTTGAAGGCGAGGCCGGCGAGGGTGAAGACGAGGCCGAACAGCAGGCCGGTCGATAGTCCGTCATGCGCCGCCTGGGCGACGCCGGTGAAAAGGGTCGTTCCGGAAAAGCCGTAGAGCAGCGAGATGCCGTAGAGCATGACACCACTCGCCAGCGCGCTCAGCACGAAATATTTGAGGCCGGCCTCGGACGAACGGCTGTCGTCGCGGCGGAAGGCGGCAAGGACATAGAGCGCGAGATTCTGCATCTCGAGCCCGACATAAAGCGTGAGCAGGTCCGTGGCCGAGACCATCAGCCCCATGCCGACGACCGCGAACAGCACCAGCACCGGCAATTCGGCGCGCAGATCGCCGGCGCGGCCGAACCAGCCCGCGGCGGCGAGCAAGGAGGCCGCCGCTGCTGCATAGACCGCCACCTTGGAAAAGGCGGCGAAACTGTCGGCGGCGAACATGCCGGAAAAGGCCGTGTCGCCCGGATCGACGACGCCGGGCAGGACAAGCACGGCGGCGGCGAGCGCCAGCACCGCGAGCCAGGTCAGCACCTTCGCCGAACGATCGCCAGCCCAGGCGGCGGCGAGCATCAGGACCAGGCCCGAGAGGCTCAGTATCTCTTCCGGCAGGACGAGCAGGAGGTCGTGCATGAGCATCAGTGCGCGCCCTCCCCTTCATGCGCCGGGGCGGCCGGCGCCGGATGACCCGGCGTCACCCGCGCATCGCCGGCGGGCGCGGCGCGCTCGATCCGCTGGACCAAGGCGGTGACGTCGCCGCGCATCGGCGCCAGGAAGCTTTCCGGATAGATGCCCATCCACAGCACCACCGCCGCGATCGGGACGAAGATCGCCCATTCGCGCGGCGTGAGATCGGGCAGCTTCGCCGCCTCCTCGGTCCGCGCCGTGCCGAAGGCGATTCGCCAGTAGAGCAGCAGCATATAGGCGGCGCCGAGGACGATCCCGGTCGTCACCACGAAGGCCGCCCAGCTCGACGCCTGGTAGGAGCCGACCATCGCCAGGAACTCGCCGACGAAGCCGCTCGTGCCCGGCAGGCCGACCGAGGCCATGGTGAAGAGCATGAAGAACAAAGCATAAGCCGGCATGTTGTTCGAAACGCCGCCATAGGCAGCGATCTCACGGGTGTGCATCCGATCGTAAACCACGCCGACGCACAGGAAGAGCGCGCCCGAGACCAGGCCGTGGCTGAGCATGACGATCAGGCCGCCGTCGATCCCCTGCCGGTTGAACGAGAACAGGCCGATCGTGACGAACGCCATGTGCGCGACCGATGAATAAGCGATCAGCTTCTTCATGTCGCTCTGCACCAGCGCGACCAGGCTGGTATAGACCACCGCGACCATCGACAGGCCGAACATCAACCAGAGAAGCTGGTTGGCGGCTTCAGGGAACATCGGCAGCGAGAAGCGGACGAAGCCGTAGCCGCCGAGCTTCAGCAGCACGCCGGCGAGGATCACCGAGCCGGCGGTCGGCGCCTGGACGTGCGCGTCGGGAAGCCAGGTGTGGACCGGCCACATCGGCAGCTTCACCGCGAAGCTGGCGAGGAAGGCGAGGAAGAGCCAGGTCTGCGCCTCCGGTGGGAAATCGGTGACGAGCAGTTCGGGGATCGAGGTGGTGTGGGCGAAATTGACCATCCACAGCATCGCGATCAGCATCAGCACCGATCCGAGCAGGGTGTAGAGGAAGAATTTGTAGGCCGCGTAGATCCGGTTCGCGCCGCCCCAGATGCCGATGATGAGATACATCGGCACCAGCGTCGATTCGAACAGGACGTAGAAGAGGAAGATGTCCTGCGCCATGAAGACGCCGAGCATCAGCGTCTCCATCACCAGGAAACAGGCCATATATTCCTGCACCCGGCTCTGGATCGCGTCCCACGAGGCGGCGATGCAGATCGGCATCAGGAAGGCGGTGAGGACGATCAGCATCAAGGCGATGCCGTCGATGCCGAGCGCCCAGGAGAAATAACGGCCGAACAGCGGCACATTCTCCGCGAACTGCCATTGCGGTCCGCCGACCTGGAAGTTGAACCACATGCCGACGCACAGCGCCAGCGTGACCAACGTGGTGATCAGCGCCACCCAGCGCGCGCCGCGCGCGTTGGTGGTGAGGCAGGCGATCGCGCCAAGGATCGGCAGCGCCAGGATGACCGAGAGGATAGGGAAGCCGGCCATTATCGCGCCATCGCCCAGGTGGTCGCCGCGGCGACGCCGAGCAGCATCACCAACGCATAGGTGTAGAGATAGCCGGACTGGAAGCGCCCGGTGATGCGGGTGCCGGCGACGATCGTCGCGGCAACGCCGTCCGGGCCGAAGCGGTTGATCGTCCCTTCGTCGCCTTTCTTCCAGAAGATGCGGCCGAGCGCGAGCGCGGGCCTGACGAAGATCGCATCGTAGATCTCGTCGAAATACCATTTGTTGAGGAGGAAGCGGTAGAGGACACCGAACTGGCTGACGAACGCCGCGGGGAAGGCGGTGTTGCGGATATAGGCGTAGAAGGCGATGACGAAGCCGATCAGCATCGCGACCGTCGCCGATTGTTTCGCCCATTCGGGGATGGTGTGGACGCCATGCTCGACCGCTTCGTTGATCGCGACGCTGCCGTTCCAGAAATGCACGGCGCCTTCCTCGATGAACCAGGGCGCGAAAATATAACCGGCGAACAGGGCGCCCAATGACAGCAGGCCGAGCGGCAGCAGCATCGTCCACGGGCTCTCGTGCGGATGATAGCCGCCGGTGCCGGCATGGATCTCGGCCGCGCCCGCCTCGCCGACGCGGGTATCGTGACCGGCATCCTCGGTTTCGGGATGATCGTCATGCCCGTGATGACCGTGCGCGTCGTGGATCGCGTGCTGGATATGCTCGGAGGCGGCCCAGCGCGGCTTGCCGAAGAAGGTCAGGAAGACGAGCCGCCAGGAATAGAAGCTGGTCAGCAACGCCGCGAACACGCCGATGAAGAAGGCGAAGCCGCCGGCGCTGGTGCCCGCCGCGAAGGCATGCTCGATGATCGAATCCTTCGAATAGAAGCCGGCGAAGCCGAACACCCCGGCGATGCCGACGCCGGTAATGGCGAGCGTGCCGATCGTCATCGTCCAGAAAGTGAACGGGATATGTTTCCGCAAGGCGCCGTAGAAGCGCATATCCTGCTCGTGATGCATGGCGTGGATCACGCTGCCCGCGCACAGGAACAGCAGGGCCTTGAAGAAGGCGTGGGTGAGCAGGTGGAACATCGCCGCGCCATAGGCGCCGACGCCGGCGGCCATGAACATGTAGCCCAATTGCGAGCAGGTCGAATAAGCGATCACCCGCTTGATGTCGTTCTGGACGGTGCCGACGGTCGCGGCGAACAAGGCGGTGGCGGCGCCGACGAAGGTGACGAGCGCGGTCGCGGTGTGGCTGGTCTCGAACATCGGCGAGAGCCGGCAGACCATGAACACGCCCGCCGTCACCATCGTCGCGGCATGGATGAGGGCGGAAACCGGGGTCGGGCCCTCCATCGCATCGGGCAGCCAGGTGTGCAGGCCGAGCTGCGCCGATTTGCCCATCGCGCCGATGAACAGCAGGATGCACAGCAACGTCATCGTATCGACCCGGCCGCCGAGGAAGCCGATCGTCGAGCCGGTCATCGACGGCGCGGCGGCGAGGATCGCCGGGATCGAGACGGTGCCGAAGACGAGGAAGGTGCCGAAAATGCCGAGGCTGAAACCGAAATCGCCGATGCGGTTGACGACGAACGCCTTCATCGCGGCCGCGTTCGCGGACGGCTTGTAATACCAGAAGCCGATCAGGAGATAGGAAGCGAGGCCGACGCCTTCCCAGCCGAAGAACATCTGGACGAGATTGTCGGCCGTCACCAGCATCAGCATCGCGAAGGTGAAGAGCGAGAGATAGGCGAAGAAGCGCGGCTGGCTGTCGTCCTCCGCCATATAACCCCAGGAGTAGAGGTGGACGAGCGCCGAGACGGTCGTCACCACCACCAGCATCACCGCGGTCAGCGCATCGACCCGAAGCGCCCAATCGACCTGCATGGCGCCCGAATGGATCCAGTCCAGAACCGGATAGACGGCGCTGTGCTGGGTTCCCATCAGGAAGCCGATGAAGATCGGCCAGCTCATCGCGCAGGATGCGAACAGCGCCCCGGTCGTCACCAGCTTGGCCGGCACGTTGCCGATCATGCGGTTGCCGAGCCCCGCGATGATCGCCGCGACGAGGGGCAGGAAGACGATCGCCTGGATCATCATCGTCCGCTCTCCTCCCCGGCCTCGCTCGTCCCGAGCGAAGTCGAGGGGCGCTGGCACAGACTCCCAGAAACGCCCCTCGACTTCGCTCGGGACGAGCGGACGGGGCTAGGGGTAAGGTGGAGATGCACGTTCACCCCTTCATCTGGTGGATATCGTCGACCGCGATCGTGCCGCGGTTGCGGAAATAGATAACGAGGATCGCGAGCCCGATCGCGGCCTCGGCGGCGGCGACGGTGAGCACGAACATCGCGAACACCTGCCCCACCATGTCGCCGAGAAAGGCCGAGAAGGCGACCAGGTTGATATTCACCGCGAGCAGGATCAGTTCGATCGCCATCAGGATGATGATGACGTTCTTGCGATTGAGGAAGATGCCGAGCACGCCGAGCACGAACAGGATCGCGCCGACGGCAAGGTAATGGCCGAGGCCGATCATGATCGGCGTCCTTTCAAGCAACGCCCGATCACAGCTCCACCCCCTGCCCGACCGCCGGCTGCCGCTTGACCACCGCTTCGTGCGGGCGGCGGCGGTTCTGGGCCGACACGTTCTGCGGGCGCACGTCCCGACGCTTGCGGTGCGTGAGCACGATCGCGCCGATCATCGCGACGAGGAGGACGATGCCCGCCGCCTCGAAGATGAAGAGATAGCGCGTGTAGAGCAGGTGGCCGAGCTCCTCGATGTTCGATCGGCCTCCGGTCGGCGCGGCGCGCGCGGCCGGGCCGATCGCGCCGGCATTCCAGGCGACGACGGTGAAGACGATCTCGGCGAGGAGGATTCCGGCAAGGCCGAAGCCCAATGGCCAGTAGCGCGCGATGCCGGAGCGCAGCTCGGCGAAATCGACGTCGAGCATCATCACGACGAACATGAACAGCACCGCGACCGCGCCGACGTAAACGATGATCAGCAGGAAGGCGAGGAACTCGGCGCCGAGCAGCAGGAACAGCCCCGCCGCATTGAAGAAGGCGAGGATGAGGAAGAGGACGCTATGCACCGGATTGCGCGATGCGATCACCATCACGCCCGATGCGATGACGAGCGCCGCGAAGACGTAGAAGACGATGGCGGCGATCAACCCACGCGCCCCTTCATCATCCCGGCGAAAGCCGGGATCCCGGTGCCTTTGGCACCGTCGCAAGGAAATGAGATTCCAGCTTCCGCTGGAATGACGGCGTGAGTTTGCATGGCCCCGTTGAACGACGTGCGAGTCTGCATGGGCCCCTACCGATACGCCGCGTCGGCCGCAATGTTCGCGGCCAGCGTGCGTTCCCAGCGGTCGCCATTGGCGAGCAGCTTCGCCTTGTCGTAGATCAGCTCCTCGCGGGTTTCGGTCGAGAAATCCATGTTCGGCCCCTCGACGATCGCATCGACCGGGCAGGCTTCCTGGCACAGGCCGCAATAGATGCACTTGGTCATGTCGATGTCGTAGCGGGTGGTGCGGCGGCTGCCGTCCGCGCGCGGCTCGGCCTCGATCGTGATCGCCAGCGCCGGGCAGATCGCCTCGCACAATTTGCACGCAATGCACCGCTCCTCGCCGTTCGGATAACGGCGCAGCGCATGCTCGCCCCGGAAGCGCGGGCTGATCGGGTTCTTCTCATAAGGGTAATTGATCGTCGCCTTGGGCTTGAAGAAATATTTCAAGGTCAGCCAGTGCGCCTGCACGAACTCCCAGAGCGTGAACGATTTGATGAAGTGGGCGATGCTCACCGGCTTGTCCCCTGGTTCCGGGTTTCGACCGTGCACGCACCTTGAGCCCACATTTCGCGCGGGGTGGGCGTGCCATGCGGCGCCGAATAAAATGCAAGCGCGTAGCTGCCGCCCCGGGTCGGAGTCAGGTCAGCCCAAATGTCGAATTCCGGCTCGCGCAGCGTAATCGCGACGAGTCGCAGCGCGCCGCGCGGTCCGCCGCTGGCGATAAGGCCGTGCTCGACGGCGGCGTCGTCCAATCCCGAGATGTCGGCGTTCCCATCGCGCACGTTGATCGTCACCGGCTCCGGGCGAACGCCATAGGGGGGCTGCGTCTGGCAGATCAGCGACAAGGCGCCGGCAAAGGTGCTCGCCGTCACCACGGCAGCATCCCCTGCGTTTTCAGCATCAGATAGCCCGAGACGAGGAACACCCAGATCAGCGAGACCGGGAGGAAGATCTTCCACCCCAGCCGCATGAGCTGGTCGTAGCGGTAGCGCGGCACCGTCGCCTTCACCCAGGAGAAGATGAAGAAGAAGGCGAAGATCTTGGCGAAGAACCAGATGATGCCGGGGACATAGTAGAGCGGCGCCCAATCGACCGGCGGAAGCCAGCCGCCCCAGAACAGAATGGCGTTCATGCCGCACATCAAGAGCACGTTGGCATATTCGCCGAGCCAGAACAGCGCGAAGCTCATCGAGCTATATTCGGTCTGGTAGCCGGCGACGAGCTCGCTCTCCGCCTCGGTGAGGTCGAACGGCGTGCGCGCGGTTTCGGCCATAGAGGAGATCAGGAAAATGACGGCGAGCGGGAACAACAGCGGGTTGAGGCCGAAGGCGTTGATGAATCCCAAGATATGGTCGTGCTGCCCATTCACGATCGCGGAGAGGTTGAAGCTGCCGCTCCACAGCACGACCGGGATCAGCACGAAGCCAATCGAGACTTCGTAGGACACCATCTGAGCCGCGGCGCGCAAGGCGCTGTAGAATGGATATTTCGAGTTGGACGACCAGCCCGAGATGATGACCCCGTAGACGCCCAATGACGACACGCCGAGCAGGTAGAGCAGGCCGACGTTGATGTCGGCGAGCACCCAGCCGTCCGCGAACGGGATCACCGCCCAGGCGATCAAAGCGACGGTGAAGGTGACGATCGGCGCGATCAGGAACAGGCCGCGATTGGCGCTGGCCGGGATGATCGTTTCCTGGAGAAACACCTTGAGGCCGTCGGCGAAGCTCTGGAGCAGGCCAAACGGCCCGACCACATTGGGCCCGCGCCGCAATGCCATCGCCGCCCAGATCTTGCGATCGGCATAGATGATCATCGCCACCGCGAGCATGAGCGGGAGCGCGATCAGGAGGACGAGGATGAGGTTGGCGACGAACCAGCCCCAGCCGATGCCGAGAAGGCCCTGGAAGAAGGCGGTCATAAGCCCTCTCCCTCGAGGGAGAGGGTTGGGTGGGGGTGTCGGGCGCTCGTGACTATTCTCGGCTGCCGAGCCCCCTCACCCCAGCCCTCTCCCCGCCGGGGAGAGGGAGAATGTGTCGTGCGGGGCAAATACCTGCTCACTCCGCCGCCTCCGCATAATCCTGGCCGTGGAGGATTTCCGCCGAGCAACGCTGGAGCGTCGGCGAGGAGCGGGCGATCGGGTTGGTGAGGTAGAAATCCTTGATCGGATAGGCGATTTCGGTGCCCTTCCCGATCTTCGGCGCGTCGAGCCTGGGCGGCGCCCAATCGAAGGCGACGAGACCCGGCTCAGCGAAGGTCGGATAGTCCGCGAACAGACGCGCCCGCAGATCGTGGAAGCTGTCGAACGGCAGCTTCGCTCCCAGCACCTCGGAGAGCGCGCGCAGGATCGCCCAATCCTCGCGGGCGTCGCCGGGCGGATCGACCGCCTTCTCGCTATACTGGACGCGGCCCTCCAGGTTCACATGGATGCCGTGCTTCTCGGTATAGGCCGCCGCCGGCAGGATCACGTCGGCGCCGTGCGCGCCCTTGTCGCCATGATGGCCGATATAGACTTTGAGGCTCTTGGCGAACGGCTTCAGATCCGCCTCGTCGGCGCCGAGCAGGAACAGGAGCTTCGGCTTGGCTTCGGCCAATGACGCCATGCCGCCAGCCTGTGCGTAGCCGAGCATCAACCCGCCCGTCCGCGCGATGACGGTGTGGAGGACGTTGTAGCCGTTCCAGCCATCCCGGATCAAATTCAGCGACTTGGCCAGCGCCAGGCTCGCCGCCTGCCCCGCCGCCGTCTTCAGCGCCGCGCCGCCGACGATCACCGCCGGCCGCTCGGCCGCCGCGAACGCATCGGCCGCCGCCTTGGGCAGCTTGTGGAGCAGCGAAAGATCGTTGCCGAGCCATTCGACCTTGTAGGCGAGATCGACCTCGGGCCCGATCGCGAACACCCTCGCGCCCCGCCGCACCGCCTTGCGGATGCGGGTGTTGACGAGGCTGGCTTCCCAGCGCGGATTGGTGCCGACGAGGAGGATCGCGTCCGCCGTCTCGATATTGGCGATGCCGGTGTTGAAATTGACCGACGCGATGTTGGTCGCGTCATAGGTGAGGCCGGTCTGGCGACCTTCGATCAGCTCGGAGCCAAGCGCGTTCACCAGCAGCTTGGCCGCATACATCGTCTCGACATCGACGAGATCGCCGGCCACCGCCGCGACGCTGCCCTTCGCCTTGGCCGCCACCTCGGCGATCGCCGCAAACGCCTCGTTCCAGCTCGCGGGCCGCAGCTTGCCGTTCTCGCGCAGCCAGGGCCGGTCGAGCCGGTTGCGGGTTAGGCCGTCCACCGCGTGGCGGGTCTTGTCGCTCGCCCACTCCTCGTTCACGTCCTCGTTGAGGCGGGGCAGCGCGCGCATCACTTCGCGGCCGCGCGAATCGAGACGGATATTGGTGCCGACGCCGTCCATCACGTCGATCGCCGGGGTCTTGGTCAGCTCCCACGGCCGCGCGTCGAACGCATAGGGCTTGGCGGTGAGCGCGCCGACCGGGCAGAGATCGACCACGTTTCCACTGAGTTCAGAGCCCAAGGCGGTTTCGAGATAGGAAGTGATCTCCATATCCTCGCCGCGCCCGATCGCGCCCAGATCCTCGACGCCGGCGACCTGCTCCATGAAGCGGATGCAGCGCGTGCAGTGGATGCAGCGGGTCATCACCGTCTTGACGACCGGGCCCATATATTTCTCGGTCACCGCCCGCTTGTTCTCGAGATAGCGGTCGTGGCCGCGGCCATAAGCGAGGCTCTGGTCCTGGAGATCGCATTCGCCGCCCTGGTCGCAGATCGGGCAATCGAGCGGGTGGTTGATGAGCAGGAACTCCATCACCCCTTCGCGCGCCTTCTTCACCATCGGCGTCTGGGTGAAGATCTCCTGATTGTCGGCGGCGGGGAGCGCGCAGCTCGCCTGCGGCTTGGGCGGCCCCGGCTTCACCTCGACCAGGCACATCCGGCAGTTTCCGGCGATGGCCAGCCGCTCGTGATAGCAGAAGCGCGGGATTTCCTTGCCGGCAAGCTCGCACGCCTGAAGCACCGTCACGCCCTGCGGCACTTCGATCTCGACGCCATCGACCTTTAGCTTGGGCATTGGGACTCCAGCGGAGCGCCGCTCCCCGCGGCGCGCCTTGCCGTTAGACGCTAATGCGCCGCTTCGACAAGGGTGAAGGTGGCTTTCGCGGACGGAAAAAGCGCAGTCGTCGCGCCCAGCCCTAGTGCGTCACGGACGGGGCTTCGTCCGCCGTCTCGCCGCTGTCCTCCTCGGTCAGCCGGAAGGCCGCCGAGGCAAGCATCGCGCGCAGCGACGATCGATCGAGTTCGGCCCGCGCGCCGCGCCGCAGGCAGCCGGGCAAGGCCGGCCCGATCGCCTGCAACGCCACCGTCTCGCCGCGGCTCGAAGGCTCGGTCCGCAGCAGCGTTTCGACCTGCTGCGGCAAGGCGCGCACGACGCAGATGCTCATGATCTCCCCCTCGTCGGTGGCGCGGATCGGTGGGCGCGACGGATCGTAGGCGACATGGGCCGCCAACGGCGCGCCGGCCAGATCGCGGAGCAGGACGAACTCGGCCAGCGAGCCCTTGAAAACCCGATCGTTGGTCGAGATCGTTCCGTAGGCGAGGCAGGCGTTGCGCTCGATCACGTGCTGGAAGGTGACGGCGTAACGCGGATCGCGTGGCGCCATCGTCAGCAACAGGCGCGCGCGATTGGGTTCGGCGACGAAGATGCAGCGCGCCAGCTCGTGCACCGCGTGGGTAGCGCGCGGCGGAACCGGCTGCCGCGCCATCGCCACGGCCGGCGCGGCCAGGATCGCCAGCACGGCAAGCGTCGTCCAGGATGTTTTCATCGCGCTTCTTCCATTCTATCGGTTCGCCACCGCGGGCGCGCCGTGCGAAAGCTTGTAGAGCGCCTCGGCCACCACGCCGCGCAGGATCGACGGACTGAAGCTGATCGTCAGCCCGTTCTGCATGCACGGAGACAAATGCGGCGTCAGCGTGCCGATCGCCGCATTTTCCTCCGCGGACGCGGGCTGGGTCGCCAGCAGCGCGCGACTGTCGACGGGAACGGCGCGCGCGATGCACTCGCCGAACCGAAGCAGCGCGCCGTCGAGCGCGGGATCGGCGCCGCCGTCCGGAAGCGCGAGCGGAGGCACGTTCTCGAATGTCGCCGACGCGCCGTTCGCGGAATCCCGATCGTAGAGCGCCTCATAGATGGCGCCGCGCACGAGCCTTGGGCTAAGCGGCGGATAGCCTTGTTGCGGAAGGCAAGCCGCGTCGAGCATCCGATCATAGGCCGAACTGTCCATCGTCGGCGTCCCATGGGCGATATAGGCATTGGCGATGGTCAGCGATCCACGCACGAGACAGGTCGCAAGGCCGTGCGCCACCTGCACTGTCTCGCGGTCCTGCGCGGCGGCCGGAAAAGCCGAAAGCGCCATCAATGCCGCCACAGAAAGAACGAACGAACAGCGTGTCATAAGGCCCTCCCCCTTACTGGCGGGCGCCCCGAAACTCGCGCCGCTTTGGGGCATGCTACTCCGCCAGATGCCGGCCCGCAACGGACCGTGGAGCGGCCGATATCATTCGGCGGCTTCGAGCACTTGCGCTCCCCGGCGCGCGGTGATCCGTCGCTCCAGCTCCGGTCGATAATGGCGGATCAGGCCCTGGATCGGCCAGGCCGCCGCATCGCCAAGGGCGCAGATCGTGTGCCCTTCGACCTGCTTGGTCACGTCCCAGAGCTGGTCGATCTCGGCCACGTCGGCGTCGCCGGTGACGAGCCGTTCCATCACCCGCCACATCCAGCCCGTGCCCTCGCGGCACGGCGTGCACTGGCCGCAGCTCTCATGCTTGTAGAAATAGGAGATGCGGGCGATCGCCTTCACGATATCGGTGGACTTGTCCATGACGATGACGGCGGCGGTGCCGAGGCCGGAGCCGAGCGCCTTCAGCCCGTCGAAATCCATCGGCGTATCCATGATCTCGGCCGCCGGCACGACCGGGACAGACGAGCCGCCGGGGATGACGGCGAGGAGGTTGTCCCACCCGCCCCTTATGCCGCCGGCATGTTTGTCGATCAGCTCGCGGAACGGGATGCTCATCGCCTCCTCGACCACGCACGGGCAGTTCACATGGCCGCTGATCTGGAAGAGCTTGGTGCCGGCATTGTTCTCGCGCCCGAAGCTCTTGAACCAGGCCGCGCCGCGCCGAAGGATGGCGGGCGTCACCGCGATGCTCTCGACATTGTTGACCGTGGTCGGGCAGCCATAGAGGCCGGCACCCGCCGGGAAAGGCGGCTTCAGGCGCGGCTGGCCCTTCTTGCCCTCCAGGCTTTCGAGCATCGCCGTCTCTTCGCCGCAGATATAGGCGCCGGCGCCGCGATGGACGAAGATGTCGAAGTCGAAGCCCGATCCGCAGGCATTCTTGCCGATGAGGCCCGCATCATAGGCCTCCCGCACCGCCGCCTCGAGCACCCTGGTCTCGAAGATGAACTCACCGCGAATGTAGATGTAAGCGGCGCGGCAGCGCATCGCGAAGCCGGCGATCAGCGCGCCTTCGACCAGCTTGTGCGGATCGTGGCGGATGATCTCGCGGTCCTTGCACGATCCGGGCTCGGATTCGTCGGCGTTGACGACCAGGAAATTGGGGCGCTTGGGATCGGGATTCTTGGGCATGAAGCTCCACTTCATGCCGGTCGGAAAGCCCGCCCCGCCACGCCCGCGCAGGCCCGATGCCTTGATCTCATCGATGATCGCATCCTGCCCGCGCGCCAGCAGCGCCTTGGTGTCGTCCCAGTCGCCGCGCTTGCGGGCGGCATCAAGGGTCCACGGCTGGAAGCCGTAGACGTTGGTGAAGATGCGGTCCTTGTCTTCGAGCATCACTTGTTCCCGATCATCTTGCGCGCGGCCATGACGACGACCGCGGCGCCGATGATGATGATGGCGACAAATGCCAATTTGATGGCGATCTTGAGCACTGCCAAGAGGAGCAACGCGCCGACGATCAAGATAAGGATCGCGGCGACCTGTTTCTTATCCATGCGGCGCCCCTCCCCCGTTCTGGCAGAATTCGGACGAGGCCTGGTCCATCGTACCGGGCCGCATCTGCGGCTCGACGAAGGCGTCGCGCGAATTGACGACGATATAACGCTGGCTCGCGCCGCCGCCCTGCGTGAACCGGCCGCAGATGATCCGCACGCCCTCGCTCACGCTGCGGCGCGGGGCGGTGAAGGCGAGGTTTTGCGGATTGCCAAGCTTGGCGCGGACGAGCCGCTCGGCCGCGGAGACGTCCCCTTCAGGCAACGCCTTGGGCGCAGGCGTGGCAGCGGCAACATTGTTCGCCGGCGCCTCGCCGCGATGGCAGGCCGCGAGAAAGAGCACCGCCACCCCACTCATCGTCATTCCAGCGAAAGCTGGAATCTCCCTTTTCTTCTTCGCGCCTTCGCGCCTTCGCGTGAGAAAAAGTGGAATGGACTCACGCGAAGGCGCGAAGGCGCGAAGGAAACGAAGCGCAAGTGAGATTCCAGCTTTCGCCGGAATGACGCGGGATGGGATCACCATTCCCCCCGATAATCGTGATTCTCGCGCTGCATCTCCTTGAGCGCGGTCGGGCCGCCCTCGGGGCAGGAGGTCTTGCGGTCGACCTGCGGGCCGATCTTCGGCTGCTTGCCGCTGGCGAGCGCGTCGAGCAAAGCGGCCGTGCTGTCGAAGGTCAGATCCTCGTAATTGTCGTCGTTGATCTGGACCATCGGCGCGTTGGCGCAGGCGCCGAGGCATTCGACCTCGGTCAGCGTGAACAGGCCGTCCCCGGTCGTATGCCCCTTTTTCATCCCGCGCGCATAGCAGGCGGCGAGCACATCGTCGGAGCCGCGCAGCATGCACGGCGTGGTGCCGCAGACCTGGACGTGGAAGCGGCCGACCGGGGCGAGGTTGAACATCGTGTAGAAGGTCGCGACCTCGTAGGCGCGGATGTGCGGCATGCCGAGCTGATCGGCGACAAACTCGATCACCGGGATCGGCAGCCACCCCTGTGTCTTCGTGTCAGCCCCCACCTGCCGCTGGGCGAGGTCGAGCAGCGGAATCACCGCACTCTGCTGCCGCCCCGGCGGATAGCGGTCGATCAGCGTCTTGGCCTGCGCGGCGTTCGCCTTGGTCCAGACGAACCTGCCCCAGCGTTCGCGGATCTCGGGGGTATCGGGGAGGCGTTTAGCGGCCATTCGAGTTCTTCCCAACCGCAGACAGCCGCGTGAATCGCCGGAGAGCGGCCAAGCAGCCCGTTCCCGCGAGAAGAACCCCCAGCAGTAATGGGTCAGTTCCCAACGGGCCTCGGCCATATCCCGAGTTTATAATCAAGACAGCGAAACCAAAGATCAGCAGAACGCCGATTAGAGCGGTAATGGAGTTCACGACATCCTGCCTCACCGGTCGCACTCCCCGAAGACGATATCCATCGCGCCGAGGATCGCCGTCACGTCCGCGAGCATGTGGCCCTTGGACATGAAATCCATCGCCTGGAGGTGGCTGAACGCGGTCGGCCTGATCTTCACGCGGTAGGGTTTGTTGGTGCCGTCGCTGACCAGGTAGATGCCGAACTCGCCCTTGGGGCTTTCGGTCGCGACATAGACCTCGCCGGCCGGCACGTGCAGCCCTTCGGTGTAGAGCTTGAAGTGGTGGATGAGCGCCTCCATCGAGGTCTTCATCGTCGCCCGGCGCGGCGGCGCGACCTTGCGATCATCGGTGAGGACGGGGCCGTCGGGCATTTCGCTCAAACACTGCTTCATGATCCGCGCGGACTGATAGACCTCCTCGACGCGCACCATGAAGCGATCGTAGCAATCGCCCTTGGTCCCGACCGGAATGTCGAAGTCCATCCGGTCATAGACTTCATAGGGCTGCGACCGGCGGATGTCCCAGGGGATGCCGGCGGCGCGGATCATCGGGCCGGAAAAGCCCCAGGCGAGCGCGTCTTCCTTCGACACGGTGGCGATATCGACGTTGCGCTGCTTGAAGATGCGGTTGTCGGCGACGAGCGCGACCGCGTCCGCGAACAGGCGCGGCAGGCGGGTGTCGAGCCAGTCGGCGATGTCGGTGAGGAGCTTCAGCGGCACGTCCTGGCGCACGCCGCCCGGGCGGAACCAGTTGGCGTGCATCCGCGCGCCCGATGCCCGCTCGTAGAAGTTCATCAGGTCTTCGCGCAGCTCGAACATCCACAGGTTCGGCGTCATCGCGCCGACGTCCATGACGTGGCTGCCGAGATTGAGCAGGTGGTTCGAGATGCGGGTCAGCTCGGCGAACAGGACGCGCAGATATTTGGCGCGCGGCGGGATATCGAGATCGAGCAATTTCTCGATTCCGAGCACGAAGCTGTGCTCCATCGACAGCGGCGAAACGTAATCGAGGCGATCCATATAGGGGAGCGCCTGGAGATAGGTCTTGTATTCGCAAAGCTTCTCGGTGCCGCGGTGGAGCAGGCCGATATGCGGATCGACCCGCTCGATGATCTCGCCGTCGAGCTCGAGCACCAATCGGAGCACGCCATGCGCCGCCGGATGCTGCGGGCCGAAATTGATCGTGTAGTTGGAGATTGCCGACTCATGCTCACGCACGTCGTCGAGGCGATCGACCGCCTGTTCGTCGGCGTCCGGGACGTGGAGCTCAGTCACGACTTATCACCCTTCGGCTTGCGCGGGGCGCGTGGCTTGGCAGCCTTGGGTGTTGCTGCGGTTTTCGGCGGCGCCCTGCGGGCGCGAGGCTTCGTCGGCTTGGCGGCTTCGGTCGAGGCCGGCTCCCCGGCCCCGGTTTGCGCCTTGCTCTCGGTGGTCTTCGGCGTCGGCGGCGGTGGCGCGGCCGGGGTCTTGGCGGCGTCGGCCTTCTTGATCTCGTCGGCCTTCAATGGCGTCGGCGCGCCCTTCTCCTCGGGCAGCTTCGCCTTCTCGTCGCCGGGCAGGATATATTCGGCGCCTTCCCAGGGGGAAAGGAAATCGAAATCGCGGAAATCCTGGGCGAGCCGGACCGGCTCGTAGACGACCCGCTTCTGCTCTTCCGAATAGCGCAGCTCGACATAGCCGGTGAGCGGGAAGTCGCGCCGCTGCGGGAAGCCGCGAAAGCCGTAATCGGTGAGGATGCGCCTCAGGTCCGGATGCCCCTCGAAGATCACCCCGTACATGTCGAACACTTCGCGCTCGAGCCAGCCGGCGACCGGATAGACGCCGGTCACGGTCGGCACCGGCTTCACCTCGTCGGTCGAGACCCGGACCCGGAGGCGGTGGTTCTTCGTGACCGAGAGCAGGTGATAGACGACCTCGAACCGCTCAGCGCGCTCGGGATAATCGACGCCGGCGATCTCCATCAACTGCTGATATTCGAACCGGTCGCGCAGGATCGTCAGCGCCTCGGCCGCGCTTTCGCGGGCGACGTCGATCGAGACCTCGCCGACCTCGTCCTTGGCGGAGAGGAAGGCGGGTCCGAGCGCCGCCTTCACCTGGTCGATGATGCCCTCGCGGGCGGGAACCAAGGGTGCGGCACTAGCCATGCAACGCTCCCAAGCCCGCTCGTCCAGAGCGAAGTCGAGGGGCGGCCGTGATGAGTCCGTGCCAGCGCCTCTCGACTACGCTCGGGACAAGCGAACTGGTTGACATGGTGAAGACGTTCATCGCTCGATCGTGCCTTCGCGGCGGATTTTCCGCTGGAGCTGCATGATGCCGTAGAGCAGGGCCTCGGCGGTCGGCGGGCAGCCGGGGACGTAGATGTCCACCGGCACGATCCGGTCGCAGCCGCGCACCACGCTGTAGCTGTAATGATAATAGCCGCCGCCATTGGCGCAGCTGCCCATCGAGATGACGTATTTCGGCTCGCTCATCTGGTCGTAGACCTTGCGGAGCGCGGGGGCCATCTTGTTGCACAGCGTGCCGGCGACGATCATCACGTCGCTCTGGCGCGGGGACGCGCGCGGCGCGGCGCCGAACCGTTCAAGGTCGTAGCGCGGCATGTTCACATGGATCATCTCGACCGCGCAGCAGGCGAGGCCGAAGGTCATCCACCACAAGGAGCCGGTGCGCGCCCAATGAAACAGATCCTCGGTCGTGGTGACGAGGAAGCCCTTGTCACCGACCTCGGACTGGATCTGGTTGAAGATATAAGGGTCCGGCGGCGTGCCGTCTGCCGGGGCGCGGGGATCGACGATCACTCCCATTCGAGCGCCCCCTTCTTCCAGGCATAGGCAAGGCCGAGCGCGAGTTCGACGATGAAGACCATCATCGCGCCCCACGCCGCCCAGCCGATCGAGAAGACGCTGACCGCCCAGGGGAAGAGGAACGCCGCCTCGATATCGAAGACGATGAACAGGATCGCGACCAGATAGAAGCGCACGTCGAACTGGGCGCGGCTGTCCTCGAACGCCGGAAAGCCGCATTCATATTCGGCAAGCTTGTCCGGATTGGGCTTGTCCGCGCCGGTGAATTTGGCGGCGATCATCGGCAGCAGGACGAAGGCGCCGGAAATGCCGAGCGCCACGACCAGGAACAGGAGGATCGGCAGATAGTTCGCGGCGACCGACGCCATGTGACTCAACTCTCCCCAGAGGTTGGGGCGGCTTTAAGACCGGCGCGGGAGGGACGCAAGGCTTCGGACGGCGGATTTCAGCCCCGGACCGCGCCGGCGACAAGCTTGTGCAGGCGCGAGTGGAGATCGCTGTTGCCGGCAAGTACCTGGCCCTTGGCCAGCCCCGCATCGCCGCCCCGGAAATCGGTGACGAACCCGCCCGCCTCGCGCACCAGGATGATGCCGGCGGCGATATCCCAGAACTGGAGGTCTTCCTCCCAGAAACCGTCGAAGCGGCCGGCGGCGACCCAGGCGAGATCGAGCGCGGCGGAGCCGAAGCGGCGGATGCCGGCGACCTCGGGGATCACCGCATCGGCGATCTTCTGCCAGCGGTGGCTGTCGCCATGGCCCTTGTACGGAATACCGGTCGCGATCAGGGCATCGGCCAGGTCGCGGCGCGAGGAGACGCGCAGCCGCCTGTCCTGGAGCCAGGCGCCCCTGCCCTTCTCCGCCCAGTAGCTTTCGTCGGTCAGCGGCTGATAGACGAGACCGTGGGAAAGCTCGCCCCAGCCCTGACCGCCGGGCCTCGGCTCCTGGACCGCGACCGAGATCGCGAAATGCGGGATCGAATGGAGGAAGTTGGAGGTGCCGTCGATCGGATCGACCACCCAGCGCGGCTTGTTGGGATCGCCCTCGATCGCGCCGCCTTCTTCCAGCAGCATCCCCCAGTCGGGCCGCGCATGGCGAAGCTCATCGACCAGCGCCTGCTCGGTGCGCTCGTCGGCGAGGCTGACGAAATCGGCCGGCCCCTTGCGGCTGACCTGGAGATGCTCGACCTCACCGAAGTCGCGGCGCAGCCGCCCGGCCGCCTTGCGCGCGGCGCGCTCCATGACGGTGATGAGGCCGGAATGGGATACCAATTTGCTTCTCCCCCCTCCCGCAAGCGGGAGGGAAAAAATCAGTCCGCGCGCCGCACGTAGGTCTGCTCGTAAACGTCGACGACGATCTTGGTCCCCGCGCTGATATGCGGTGGCACCATGACGCGCACGCCATTGTCGAGCATCGCCGGCTTGTAGCTGGACGAGGCGGTCTGGCCCTTCACCACGGCGTCGGCCTCGACGATGGTCGCCTCGATCGTGTCGGGGAGCTGCACCGAAATCGGCTTCTCGTCATAGAGCTCCATGACGACGTCCATGCCGTCCTGGAGGAAGGCGGCGGCGTCGCCGAGCAGGTCGCGGGGCAGGCTGATCTGCTCATAGCTTTCCTTGTCCATGAAGGTCAGCATGTCGCCGTCGGCGAACAGGAACTGGAAGTCCTTGGTGTCGAGCCGCACGCGCTCCACCGTCTCGGCCGAACGGAAGCGGACGTTGTTCTTGCGGCCGTCGATGAGGTTCTTCATCTCGACCTGCATATAGGCGCCGCCCTTGCCGGGCTGGGTGTGCTGGATCTTGACCGCGCGCCAGATGCCGCCCTCATATTCGATGATGTTGCCGGGACGGATGTCCACGCCGCTGATCTTCATGTGCTGCTCGCTGAGAAAGAAAGGTTGCGCGGCGCTTTAGCGGCGTGGCCGGTTTCCGGCAAGCAGCGGATAAGGGTTGATCGCCGTGCCCTGCCACCACTGCTCGCCGGGCCCCATCCGGTTGATCGCGAAGTGGAGGTGCGGCGCATCCGGGCTGGCATTGCCGGTGCTGCCGACGAAGCCGATCGGATCGCCCGACGCGACGCGCTGCCCTTCGTGGAGGCCGGGCGCATAGCCTTGCAGGTGGGCGTAATAATAGATCCACTGCCGGTCGGGAGACCGGACATAGACGGTGATCCCGCCGCCGCCATGGCTGAAGAAGAGCTTTTCGATCGTGCCTTCGGCGGCGGCGACCACCGGCGTTCCGGCGGGCGCCATGATGTCGATCGCGTCATGGACCCGGCCACCGCCGGCCCGCGCCGCGCTGTAGGTGTCGATGAGTTGCCCGGGCGCGACCCCGGACACCGGCATGGTCAGCCGCGACGGCGCCGCGGCGGGCGCGCCCTCCGAAACAGGTGCCGGGCGGGGCGGCGGCGCCGGAGGCGTACCGGCCGACAGCCAGATCATGCTCGCAAGAAAGATCGCCATCGCGGCGGTGATAAGGATCGTCAGCGGCAGCGCCAATGGTCGCATGCGATGTCAACCGGCCGCGATGCCGCATCGTTCCGCGGGCGGCGAGACGGTTGAGCATCGCCTTTGCCTCCGGCATAGAGGCGCGAACGGGGGTGAGATGGTGGGCCTGGGCACAAGATTGCACGGCAAGATCGGCACCGGCGGCATCATCGTCGCCGTCATCATACTCGCCGCGGTGCTGTTCATCGCCGCGAGCGTGATCTTCAGCCTCGCGCCGACCAAGGTCGACATCGCCGCCGGCAGCCATTTCCCCTGCACCGTGATCAGCATCTATGACGGCGACGGGCCGATCAACTGCGCCGAGGTCGACGCGCAGGGCAAACAGGTCGCCATCCGGCTACGCGGCATCGAGGCGCGCGAGCCCGACAATACATGCCAGCTCGCGACCTGTCCGCCGATGTCGGGCGCCCAGGCCAAGGCGGTGCTGACCCGGCTCGCGGTCGGCCGGATGCAGTGCGTCTCCTTCGGTCCCTCCTACAACCGGGTCGATGCGAGCTGCTTCAGCGCCACCGGCGTCGATATCAGCTGCGAGCTGATCCGGCGGGGCGCCGCCGAACGCTGGCCGGAATATGACCGGGAGGGACGGCTGGTGCACTGCGTTCCCGGGCGAAATTAGGTCCGGCCGATGGCCCTGTTGAAGCAGTTGCGACACCGGCTGGGCCGGACCGCGCTCGGGCCGGTCGTCGTCCTGTGGGGCTTCGGCTATGCGCTCGTCGACATCATCGCCTTCCTGCTCGGGCGGAGCGCGCCCGGATCGAACCTCCTCTCCTCGATGCCGATGTTCGCGCTCGGGGTCGGCCAGACGCTGATGCTCGATTGGCTGCGGCAGACCGTGCTGCCGCGCGCCGGCCTGCCGCGCTGGCTGTTGCTCGGCCTCAGCGTCGCGGCCGCGACCGCTATCCAGGGACTGTTCGACCTCTATTGGCTGCGGTTCCTGTCGATCGCGGTCTTCCGGCAATGGCAGGAATGGGCGCTGCTGATCGATCCGCAGCGGCTGATCACCGTCCTCCTCGTCTATCTGTGGACCTTCAGCCTGGCGCTGACCCTGCTCTGGGCGGGGCGCGCCAATGCCCGGTTCGAGGCGAGCGCCGCCCGCGCCGCCAATGCCGAGGCCGCTGCCGCCAAGGCGGAGGCGGCGGCGCTGCGGCTCCAGCTCAACCCGCATTTCCTGTTCAACACGCTCAACTCGATCTCGAGCCTGGTCTATCTCGACCGCAAGGGGGAAGCGGAGGAGATGATCGACCGATTGTGCGAATTCCTGCGCGCCTCGCTGACCGCCGATCCGATGGCCGACGTGCCGCTGGCGCAGGAGATCGACAGCATCGACGCCTATCTCGGCATCGAATCGGCCCGGTTCGGCGACCGGCTCGACGTCGGCATCGAGGTGACGGCCGGCGCCGCGGAGGCGCAGGTGCCGAATTTCATCCTCCAGCCGCTGGTCGAAAATGCGATCAAGCATGGCGTCGCGCGCACGAAAGGCCCGGCGACGCTCGAAGTGACGGCGGCGCGCGAGGGCGATTACATCGTGCTCGGCGTCTTCAACGGGCCCGTCGCCGATCCTTCCCTGATCGACGAGGAGGATGACGGGCCCGTCCGGCGGAGCACCGGCATCGGCCTCGCCAATATCCGCCAGCGGCTCGCCAATCGCTATGGCGACGCGGCCGGGCTGGAGACCGATGCCGGATCGGACGGCTATCGCGCCGTCATCCGGCTGCCCTTTCAAACGGCGCGCGAGCCCAGCACGCCCTGAAAGGCGGCGACCGCGGCCGCCGGACCCGCCGGATCGGTCCAGACCGCGCCGCTGACGGCGAGGAAATCCGCGCCGGCATCGACCAGCGCGCGGCCGTTGGCGGGCGTGATGCCGCCGATCGCGACGCAGGGGATTTCGAACAAGGTCGTCCACCAGGACAGGATCGAGGGATCGGGGCGATGGCGGGCTTCCTTGGTGGCGCTGGGAAAGAAGGCGCCGAAGGCGACATAATCCGCCCCCGCTTCGCCCGCCTCCATGGCGAGGTGCCGGCTGTCATGGGCGGTGACGCCGATCTGCGCGCCGGCGCCGAGCAGCGCGCGCGCAGCGCGCGCATCGCCGTCGCCCTGCCCCAGATGGACGCCATCGGCGCCGAGCCGCTTCGCCAGCGCCATGTCGTCGTTGACGATGAAGGCGATTTCGCGATCGGCGCAGATGCGCTGGAGCGGCTCGGCAAGCCGCGCGGCCTCGTGCTGATCGACGCCCTTCACCCGGAACTGGAAAGCCGCGACCGGCCCGCCGTCGAGCGCCGCCGCCAGCCGATCGGGAAAGGCCCCACCGACATCGAGCGGCGAGATCAGATAGAGCTGGCAGGCAGGCCGCCGCGGATCGCGCTCGAAGCGCGTGGCAAAATCCGGATCGAGCTCAAGATCCCCGTCCATCAACGAACCAGCGCCATCATCAGGCCGTCCCAGCCCTTGACGCCGACGGTCTGGAGCGCGGTCGCGTCGAGGCGGGGTTCGGCGGCGAGCAGGTCGAACAGGCGGCGCGTGCCCTGGACCATGGCGTCGGCGGACTCGGCCTCGATCACCCGCCCGTCGCGCACGACATTGTCGACGATGATGAGGCTGCCCGGCCGGGCGAGGCCGATCGCGGCCTGGACGTAATTGGCGTTGTTCTGCTTGTCGGCGTCGATGAAGACGAGATCGAAGGGGCCTTCCAGATTCTTCAGAGAGTCGAGCGCGGGCCCGACGCGAATATCCACCTTGCCGCCGATCCCGGCGCGATCGAGATTGGCGCGGGCGACCTCGGCATGGTGCGGATCGAGCTCCAGCGAGACCACACCGCCATCGTCGGTCACGGCACGGGCGAGCCAGATCGTCGAATAGCCGCCGAGCGTGCCGATCTCGAGGATGCGGCGCGCGCCGATCGCCCGCGCGATCAGGTTCAGGAACTTGCCCTGGGTCGGCGAGACGTCGATCGCGGGCAGGCCGCCGGCCGCGTTCGCCGCAAGCGCCGTATCGAGCGCCGGATCGTAGCCGAGCAGCTTGTCCGCCAGATAGGCATCGACGGCATTCCAGGCTTCGCTCATCTTCCTCGCTCCGCTAATTCTTCGCGACCGATGCCTGGTAGATTTCGTCGATCGCATCGCCCAGCGCGCGATCGAACTCGGCATCGCTCATCCCGGCGCGCAGATCTTCGAGCAAGGCGCGGCTGAAGCTCGCGATCACCCCCGGATTCTTCGCCAGCTCGGCGCACGCTTCGGTGCGCGAATAGCCGCCCGAGAGCGCGACGACGTGGAGCACGCGCGGGTGATGGACCAGCGGATCGAACAGGCCGGCCCTGGTGGGCAGGCTGAGCTTCAGCATCACCTTCTCATCGCCCGGCAACGTCGCCAGCGACCTCAGCAATTCGTCGAGCAGGATCGCATCGGCTTCGGCGCGCTCGACGCTCTTGATGTTGACCTCGGGCTCGATGATCGGAACCAGGCCGCCGTCGAGCACCTGGCGCGCCACCTCGAACTGCTGGGCGACGATCGCGGCGATGCCCGCGCGATTGGCGAGGTTGATGACCGAACGCTCCTTGGTGCCGAACACGCCGAGGCCCTTCGCCCGCGCGAGCAAGGCGTCGAGCCCGGAGATCGGCTTCATCATCTGGACGCCGTTCGCTTCGGCCTCCAGCCCCTTGTCGATCTTGACGAACGGGACGACGCCGCGCTCCTTCAGCGCCCGCGGGGTCGGCTTGCCGCCGATGTCGCCGTCCATCGTCCGCTCGAACAGGATCGCGCCGATCACCTTGTCGCCGGTGAAGGCGGGCGAGGTGATGATCCGCGCCCGCATCTTGTGGATGAGGCCGAACATCTCCTCGTCGGAGGACCAGGCGCCCTCCTCGATCCCGTAGCCCTTCAATGCCTTGGGCGTCGAGCCGCCGCTCTGGTCGAGCGCGGCGATGAAGCCCTTGCCGCTTCCCATCTGCGTCATCATCCCGGAATCCTGCATCGCGTTTCGTTCCCGATTCTGGCGTGAAAGATGGCGCTTTATCGCCATTCCACGGCTTTGGCATTCCAGTTCGCCGGCAAAAAGGCACGGAATCCCGCCGAAGTTCACGAAGTGCCTGGAGTGCGCCGCCTTTTTCGTGAACTTTGCGGTGTTAATTACCCGGTTCGAGGGACTTATTAGAAAAACGTAAAGGTATTTCTACGATGAAAATCATAGAACATTGTATTTTATGTGTTTTTACATATCGCATCATTCGCACCTTGCCCTCATTGGAACATATCACGAACCCCGTCGGTAGGAAAGCGTCGGCCCGGAGCCTTGGAGATCGGGCGCCGCGGCGGCCGGGGCCGGGCGGAGCCTTTTGGGCGCGCGGGTCCACCCCCAACCCCTCCCGCAAGCGGGAGGGGAGTCTGACGGCCCCCCTCCCTGCCACAGGAGGGGAGTCCCGCTTCAAGCCGGGACCGGGGCCCAGGGCGGGCCCTTGAGCTCCAGCATATTGCCTTCGGGATCGGCGAGATAGACCGACGGGCCGTCGCCATCGGCGCCGTAGCGCGAGACGATTCCGCCTTCGATGCCGTGCGATGCGAGGTGGGCGAGCACCGCGTCGCCGTCCCAGGGCAGGACCCGAAAGCAGATATGATCGACGTTGCGGCCTTCCTTGCCGGGCGCCGCGCCACCCATGCGGCCGAGCTTGCCGTCGACCGGCACGAGATCGATCAGCGCGCTGCCGACGCGAAGCTGGTAGAGGCCGACCGCCTCCTGGCGCTTCTCCCAGCGCGCGCCGAGCACGTTGATGTAGAAATCGGCGACCCTCGCCAGATCGACGATGCGAAGCACGACGTGATCGATGTCGCGGATATTGATCATGCCTGTTCAAGCGCCTTCACGCCGGGAAGCTCCTTGCCCTCCATCCATTCGAGGAAGGCGCCGCCGGCGGTCGAGACGAAGGTGAAATCACTGGCGACGCCGGCCTGGTTCAGGGCCGCGACGGTATCGCCGCCGCCGGCGACCGAGACCAGGCTGCCTTCCTGGGTCAAAGCCGCCGCGGTGCGGGCGAGCGCGACGGTGGCGGCCTCGAACGGCGGCGTCTCGAACGCGCCCAATGGGCCGTTCCAGACGAGCGTCCGGCAGGTCTTGAGCGCATCGGCCAGCGCCTCGACCGCGTTCGGGCCGATGTCGAGGATCATCTCGTCGGCGGCGACCTCGTGGACGTTGCAGGTGCGGACCGACGGCGGATTGGGCGCGAATTCCTTCGCGACGACAACGTCGTACGGCAAATGGACGATGCAGTTCGCCCGATCCGCCGCGTCGAGGATCGCGTTGGCGGTGTCGGCGAGGTCGCGCTCGGCGAGGCTCTTGCCGATGGCGACGCCGCGCGCGGCGAGGAAGGTGTTGGCCATGCCGCCGCCGATGATCAGGTGATCGACCTTGCCGACGAGATGCCTCAGCACCTCCAGCTTGGTCGAGACCTTGGCGCCGCCGACGACCGCCGCGACCGGATGCGTCGGATTGCCGAGCGCCTTTTCGAGCGCGTTCAGCTCCTTTTCCATCGCGCGGCCGGCATAGGCAGGAAGCAGATGCGTGATGCCCTCGGTCGAAGCATGGGCGCGGTGCGCGGCGGAGAAGGCGTCATCGACATAGAAATCGCCGAGCGCGGCAAAGCGTCGGGCGACGGCGGGATCGTTCTTCTCCTCGCCGCCGAAGAAGCGGGTATTTTCCAGCACCGCGACATCGCTTGGCTGAAGCGTCGCCACCGCCTCGGCATCGCCCTCCCAGTCGATATAGCGCACCGGCCGACCGAGCACCTGTTCGAAGGGCCGCGTCACCAGCGCCGTCGAAAGATCCGGCGTCGGCGCCTTGGGGCGCCCGAAATGGGCCAGGATCAGCACGATCGCGCCTTTGTCGGCCAGCTCGGCCACGGTGGGCACCGCGGCCCGCAGCCGGGTGTCGTCGGTGACCGCGCCTTCCTGCATCGGCACATTGAGATCCTCGCGGACGAGGGCGCGCTTGCCCGCGATGTCGCCGAGATCGTCGAGAGTCTTGAAGGTCACAATCTCCCTCCCTGGAAACAGGGAGGGGTCAGGGGTGGGTTGGTCTCCACTCGCGCGGCGCTTTCGGAAACGCACCCACCCCCGGCCCCTCCCTGCGTGCAGGGAGGGGAGAAGAGGCTGCGTCTGCGCTTCTCAAGTGGCGTCATGGCTTCAGATCAGCTTGCCCATCGCGGCGGCGGTATCGACCATGCGGTTCGAGAAGCCCCATTCATTGTCGTACCAGGAAACGACCCGGACCAGCTTGCCGTCCAGCACGCTTGTCTCGAGCCCGTCGACCGTCGAGCTTTGCGGGGTGTGGACGATGTCGGCCGAGACGAGCGGGTCTTCGGTGTAGACGAGGATGTCCTTCAGCGGCCCGCTTTCGGCCGCGGCCTTGAGGAGCGCGTTGACCTCGTCGCGGGTGGTGTCGCGCCTGGGCGTGAAGGTGAGGTCGATCAGGCTGCCGTCGGGCACCGGCACGCGCACCGCCGATCCGTCGAGCTTGCCCTTCAATTCGGGCATCACCTCGCCCACCGCGCGGGCGGCGCCGGTGGTGGTCGGGATCATCGACATCGCCGCGGCGCGGGCGCGGCGGAGATCGGGATGGATCTGATCGAGGATCTTCTGATCGTTGGTATAAGCGTGGACCGTCATCATCAGCCCGCGCTCGATGCCGATCGTGTCGTTGAGCACCTTGGCCACCGGCGCCAGGCAGTTGGTGGTGCACGAGGCGTTGGAGACGATGACGTGATCGGCGGTCAGCTTGTCGTGATTGACGCCGTAAACGACGGTGAGGTCGGCGCCCTTGGCCGGCGCGGAGATCAGGACTTTCTTCGCGCCCGCTGTCAGATGCGCGCTGGCCTTCTCACGATCCGCGAAGAAGCCGGTGCATTCGAGGACCAGGTCGATCTTGTTGGCGGCGTGCGGGAGCCTGGCCGGATCCTTCTCGGCGGTGACAAGAATGCGCTTGCCGTCGACGATCAGGTCGTTGCCGTCGGCGCTCACCGTCCCCGGATATTTGCCGTGGACGCTGTCGCGGCTGAACAGCCAGGCGTTGGATTTGGCGTCGGCGAGATCGTTGACCGAGACCAATTCGAGCCCGCTGTCGCCCCTCTCGAGCAGGGCGCGCGCGACGAGGCGGCCGATCCGCCCGAAGCCATTGATCGCAACTCTGGTTGCCATGTCACTGATCTCCTTGATTTTCGAGCGCCGCGACGATGCGCGGCACGATCGCTTCGGCGGTGAAGCCGAAATGCTTGAACAGATCTTCGGCCGGAGCCGACGCGCCGAAGCGGTCGAGGCCGATATTGAGGCCGCGCCGGCCGGTATAACGCGCCCAGCCCAATGTCGCCCCCGCCTCGATCGAGACGATCAGCGCGTCTTCGGGCAGGAGGCCGGCGCGATAGGCCGCGTCCTGCGCGTCGAACAATTCCCAGCAGGGCATGGAGACCAGATCGGCACCGATCCCCTGCCCTTCAAGGGCATCGGCGACGCCGAGCGCCAGCTCGACCTCCGATCCGGTCGCGAGCAGGACGACGCGGCGCGGGCCCGAGGCGGCGCGCAGGCGATAGGCGCCCTTGGCCGACAGGTTCTCGCCGGCTTCGAGGCGGAGCTGCGGCAAATTCTGGCGGCTGAGCGCGAGCAGCGCCGGGGTGGCCGGCTTGCCCAGCGCCAATTCCCAGCATTCCGCCGTCTCGACCGCGTCGCACGGCCGATAGACGTCGAGATTGGGCATGGCGCGAAGGCTCGCGAGCTGCTCGACCGGCTGGTGGGTCGGCCCATCCTCGCCGAGGCCGATCGAATCGTGGGTCATCACATAGACGACGCGGACCTGCTGGAGCGCGGAGAGGCGGATCGCCGGGCGCGCATAATCGGAGAAAATGAGGAAGGTGCCGCCATAGGGGATGACGCCGCCGTGCAGCGCCATGCCGTTCATCGCCGCCGCCATGCCGAACTCACGGATGCCGTAATAGAGATAGCGGCCGGAATAAGCCTCTTTCGTCAGCGGCTTCTGCGCCTTCGTTCTGGTGTTGTTCGAGCCGGTCAGATCGGCCGAGCCGCCAAGCGTCTCGGGCAGCGATGCGTTGATCGCCTCCAGCGCCAGTTCGGACGCCTTGCGGGTCGCGACCTTTTGCGGATTGGCGATCAGGCCGTCGATATGGGCCTTGAGCGAGAAGCTTTCGGGCAAATCGCCGGCCATGCGGCGGGTGAATTCGGCCTTGCGGCCGCTGGCGGCGAGGCGGGCCCGCCAGTCCGAACGCGCCGCGGCGCTCCTCTGGCCGAGCGCCCGCCAGGCATCGGCGATCTCCGCCGGAATCTCGAAGGGCGGCCAGTGCCAGCCCAGCTCCTTGCGCGCCGCCGCGACCTCGTCGGCGCCCAATGCCGCGCCATGGGTCGCCGCCGTCCCCTGCTTGTTGGGCGCGCCGAAGCCGATGATCGTGCGGCAGGCGATCAGCGACGGGCGCGGATCCGCCCGCGCCTCGGCGAGCGCGCGGCGCACGTCGGCGGCGTCGAGCCCGTCACAGCGGATCGTGTGCCAGCCATAGGCCCGGTAGCGCGCCTCGATATCCTCGCTGGTCGACAGATCGGTGGCGCCGTCGATGGTGATCCTATTGTCGTCCCACAGGACGTTGAGTCGGCCGAGGCCGAGATGGCCGGCAAGCCCCGTCGCCTCGTGGTTGATCCCCTCCATCAGGCAGCCGTCGCCGGCGATCGCCCAGGTGTGGTGATCGACCAGATCGTCGCCATATTCGGCGTTGAGATGACGCTCGGCGATCGCCATGCCGACCGCCATCGCGACGCCCTGCCCCAGCGGCCCGGTGGTCGCCTCGACGCCGGGCAGGAGGAAATTCTCGGGATGACCCGCGCACGGGCTGCCGAGCTGGCGGAAGTTGCGGATGTCCCCGATCGTCGGCCGTTCGTAGCCGGTGAGGTGCAACAACGAATAGATCAGCATCGAGCCGTGGCCGGCCGACAGCACGAAACGGTCGCGGTCGGGCCATTTCGGATCGGCGGGATCGTGCTTCAGAAATTCGGTCCAAAGGACGCTCGCCGCATCGGCCATTCCCATCGGCATGCCGGGATGGCCGCTATTGGCGGCCTGGACCGCGTCCATCGCAAGGGCGCGGATCGCGTTGGCGAGCATTCGGATGTCGGGCATCTCGTCTCCAGGAGGTCGGCCGGCGCGCGCCGCTCCGGCGTTCCTTTATCGGCGATGCCGCGCGCGTCAACCGGCCCAAGCGCCATCTTGCCGCGCGGCGCAGTCATGCTATGCCTTGGCCATGGCGGACGAACGCGCTTTGGAGGCCATCAGCCGCATCGAACGCGCGCTCGCGCGGATCGAGCAGGGCGCCGGGCGGCTGAAGGCCGAGGCCGCGAACCGCGACGATCCCGGACTGCGCCGGGCCCATGACGCGCTGAAGCGCAAGGTCGCCGGCGCGATCGGCGAGCTCGACCTCATCATCGACGGCGCGGAGCGGGGCTGATGGCCAATATCGACATCGACGTCGCCGGCCGCAGCTACAGCGTCTCCTGCCGCGACGGCGAGGAGGAGCATCTGCGCGCGCTCGCCGCGATCGTCGACAAGCGGGCGCAGGACGCCGCCGAGGCGCTTGGCGGGCTGACCGAGGCGCGCCAGCTCCTGTTCGCGGCGTTGCTGATCGCCGACGACCTCAAGGACACGCGCGCCGGCGCCGGCCTGCCCGATCCGACGCCGCCGCGGCCCGACCCCGCCGTCGCCGAAGCACTCGAGCGTATCGCCGGCCGCGTCGAGGCGCTGGCGACAGTGCTTGAGCCCGCGGGCGCGAATGCCTAAATGGGTTTCGACGGGTACTGCCCGGTACGAGCTTTAGCGAACATCCCTGAGGCGATAAGACATCCTCGGGAGCTGTCCCTGCCCGGGCCCTGGCTCGACGCACATGGTTCCCACCTGACGTTCTGGCGTCAGAGGATATTCCGGCAAACGGCCATGGCGGTCCCGTCACCATCCTTTCCCAGCAAGAGCGACGCGCGCGCCGAGGGGCTGAGGCGCCGGCGCGCCTGCGCGGCCGCGCTCGACGCCGGCGCGCGCGCGGCTCTGGAAACGGCGCTGGCCGATCGGGTGATCCCGCATCTCGCCGAAGCGCGCGTCATCGCCTTTTATCATCCGCTGGCGAGCGAGATCGGGCCGGGCGCGATCCTCGATCGGCTCGGCCCCGGCCAGCGCGCCGCTTTCCCCTGGTTCGCGGCAAGGGAGGCGCCGATGCTGTGGCGCGCGGGGCCGCCGGCCGCGCCGGGACCGTGGGGGATGCGCCAGCCGGCCGACGACGCGCCGGAGCTGACGCCGGATGTCGTGCTGGTCCCGCTCGTCCTCGCCGACCGCGCGGGCGCCCGCATCGGCCACGGCCAGGGCCATTACGACCGGGCGCTGGAGCGGCTGCGCGCGGCCGGGCCGGCGATGACGATCGGGCTCGGCTGGGCCTGCCAGTTGGTCGCGGGGCCACTCCCCGCCGATCCGTGGGACGTGCCCCTCGATGCGGTGGCGACGCCGGAAGGATGGTTTCCATGCGCGTAGAACCGAGCTGGCGCACCGGCGCCGGAATGGTGCTGATCCTGCTGCTGATCGTTGGCTGGAGCATGCTCGCCGTCACCGGCGCCGCCTGGATCGCGGGCCTGCCGACATTGGTGCAGGCGCTCTATTACCTGGTCGCCGGGATCGCCTGGATATTGCCGCTGAGGCCGCTGATCCGCTGGATGAACCGGCGCGGCTGACGGGGGAGTTTCGGGTTCCGGAAATGGCGCGAGTGACAAGGCCCGAACCCGCGACCTGAGGCGCTGGACGGAGCAATCGCGTTGACCTAGCAACTAACCCATAGCAAGATTCGGGGGAACATGATGCCTGAGCGTCGAGCTGTAAGATTCGATATCGGCCGGGGCGCGACCGTGGCCGAGTTTACGAGATTCTTGGCCGATTTAGAGGCCGTCTATCTCGCGCTCTATTCGCTGCCGTCGCGACGCGATCTTAGAGGCAGGCGGCGGCTCTATATACTCGAATATGTTGACCTTGATTTGGCGGACGATTTCTTTGGGCGAAATCGCGAGTTGAGCGCCATCATGGTGCATCCAGATGACCAGCTTTCGATTGAGCGCATTAGCATCCAATCGCCCGGCTGGACGGACCTTACTGGCATCGGAAAGGTGCTGGAGCAAATCAGGGAATGGCTCAAGGACCGCCACGAACGGAAAAAAGATGTGGCTTGGCGTGGCAAGTCCGAAAGGGAGCAGGCCCACTGGGAAAATGAAATCCTGAAACATCAGGCCGAACGCGAAGGCATCGGGGTTATTAGAGACTATGCTGATTTGCTGGAGGAGATTGGTCTACCTCCGGAGGAACGCCAGCGCATCCTTTGGGAGCGGCTCGGCATTTCAATGACACACCTGGGGCAACATCAGGACAGTGGGTTGCTGGGCAGCCAGACCGATGAGACCGATAAGGTTTAGAGTAAACACTATCAACAGTTCGCAGCAGCTCGAAGCCGCCTATCAGTGGGTCAATCTCGCTTTTGTTGAGCGCAGATGAAACCTGCTGCGTGGGCGTCGCCGTATCCGCAATGTCCAAGTTGGCTGGAAAATTGGAACTTCGCGACTCGCAAAGTTGTGGTCCACCCAGGACGTTACATTACATCGTTGAGAAATGGCGCGAGTGACGGGGCTCGAACCCGCGACCTCCGGCGTGACAGGCCGGCGCTCTAACCAACTGAGCTACACCCGCGTAAGGGCAGGCCGCGCCGGTTAGTGGAGGCGCCTGGGGCTGTCAAGCGATGGGGCACCTCATTTCGGCCCGGGTCGCGGCTCCTCGTGATGCTCGTGGATCAGCGTCCCCTCCTCGAACAGGAAGCCGGCGATGTCGGGCTTGCCGGCGGCGTCGAGCACGGTGCGGCCGATGATGAGCAATGGCACCGCGAGCAGCGCCCCCGTCGTCCCCCACACCCACGCCCAGAAGCTCAGCGACAACAGGATCAGCAGCGGATTGATGGTCAGCCGCCGCCCGACCACCGCCGGCGTCACCAGGTTCGATTCGACAAGATGGATGCCGATGAAGCAGATCGCCGGCAGCAGCGCATGGCCGAGGTCGCGGAACGTCATCAGCCCGCCCAAGGCGAGCAGCAGCGCCGAGGCGATCGGCCCCAGATAGGGAATATAATTGAGCACCGCCGCGATGCCGCCCCACATCAAAGGCGTCGGCATTTCGATCAGCCACAGGACGAGCGCGACGACCAGCCCCATGCCGATGTTCACCATCGTGATCGTGCCGAGATAGGCCGAGGTCGCATCGACCATGCGCTGGATCACGCGCGCCGTGGTCATCGCGCCGTCGAAGCTGGTCCGGGTGGTGATCGCGCGCTTTCGCATGCGGGTCCAGCCGGCGAGGAAGAAGAAGATCACCAGCAAGGCGAAGAACATCTGGATCGCCGCGAGCGGGGCGGAGGTGGCGACGATCTGGAGCAGCGAATTGGGCGTTTCCACCCGCACCGCCTGCGGCATGCCGGGGCTGGTATGAGCAAAGCGGTGCACGACATTGTCGATGAACCGCTCGAGGCTGGTATAAATGTCGAGCACCGGCGCGAAGGTTTGCCGCAGCCGATCGACCCGCTCGGGCAGCAGCTCGAACCATTGCATCGCGGGAAAGACGATCGCCGCCACCGCGATATTGGCGATGCCGATGAACAGCGCCACGCACAGGAAGGCGGCGAGCGTCGAGGGGATGCGCCGCCGCTCCAGCCATTCGAGCAGCGGCACCAGCGCGATCGCGATGATCAAGGCGGCGGTGACGGGCAGGAAGAATTCCGCCCCGGCCTGGAGCGCGAACGGCAGGGCGACGGCGAGGCCCAGCCCCGAGATCAGGGTCAGCGCGGCGAGCAGCCGATCGCGGCGATAGGCGGTGCCCTCGTCCTCGAGCACGAGCCCGCCATCGCCCGCATGCGGTGCTTCGGCGTCGGGGCTGCGGGGCTGATCCATGGCCTGTCGTCCTCTCGATCCAACATGCCCGAGGTCGAGCAGCGTGGAAAGAGGAAGCGGCTGGTGCCCCTGGCCCGAGTCGAACGGGCACTCCTTGCGGAACTCGATTTTGAGTCGAGCGCGTCTACCAATTCCGCCACAGGGGCACGGCCGCCCCCTCTAGGGGAGCCGGCCGTGCCCCGCAAGGCGGCGCCGATCAGGCGAAGGTGCTCGCCTCGACCCTGCCCTTGGGGTCCGCGCCGTAGCGATTCGGCCCCGGCGTGCCGTCGAGGAACATGAAGACGAGCAGGATCAAAGCCAGCACCATCGCGGCGAGACCCGCGATCAGCGCGATCAGCCCGGGCACCATCGCCCGCTGCGGATCGGTCACCGCCGCGCCCGCCGCGAGCATGGTCGCGACCAGGACGATACATTCGCATCCGATCGGCGCGAGCAGCCACCAGCCCGACCGATTCGTATCGTGCAGCCGTCGCACCGCCACCGCCAGCGAGGGGATGAGCAGGAACAGCCCGACCAGGGCATAGAGGCCGAGGAGGACGAACATGCCGATCCCGACGCCGGCGCCGGTCGCCGCCAGCATCGACGGATCCTTGCTCTCCATGCCCGCGCCGACGGCGAAGATCGCGGTTCCCGCGACGACGAACATCAGGATCCAGAAGGCGATCCCGATCAGGAACTGGAACACCACCCACATCCAATATTCCATCCGCCGCGAGCGGCCCGAAAAATCGAAGTAGCGCCGAATCGGCATCAACATCCATTCCATGGCAAACCCCCTTTGCCTCCCGTTGAGGACCGACAGCCTCGACCATTGCGGCCGCGCAATCAAGATGGAGCGGCCGCGCGCGAAGATTCTGCCGAGCCAGCGGCCGCTCGTCGATCTGCTCGCGGCGCGGATATAATCCTCTGCTTTTTCGCGCGCTGTGCTAGGGAATCGGCGTTACCGGCTGGGGGGTTGGTTCTATGGCTTTGGGTGACCGTTTCGCGCGGTGGGCACAGCGATTCGCGTCGGGCGATCCGGCGGAAGCGGACGCGGCGCAGGAAATCGGCCCGGCGCCCCGCCGCGCGACCGACCGGCATCGCGCGCTTTATGGCGAGATCGGCGATTTCCTGTTCGCGCATGATCTCGACGTAACCGTGCAGAACTTTGCTTTCGCACAGGATTATGTCGCCGGCGATCCGCCGACGACCCGCGCCGTCAGCGCCGCGCTCGTCCAATATGGCTGCCTCACCAATGCGGTGGTCGAGGAAATCGCGGCCGAGCGCGACGCCGACAAGATGACCCCCGAAACGCTCGAGGCGATGCTCGAGAAGGTCGAATCGCATCTCGCCGAGGTGATGGAGATCACCGAAGGCTCGCGCGTCTCGGCGAACGACTATGGCACCCAGCTCAAGCAGCAGGTCGACGACATCGCCGGCGACGCCGGCCCGCCGGCGCCCGCGATCGAGAAGCTGGTCCAGCTCACCCGCACGATGATCGAGACGATGCGCGCCGCCGAGGCGCGGCTGAAGGCGAGCCAGAAGGACACGCGCGCGCTCCAGCGCAATCTCGAATCGGCGCGCCGCGCGGCCGAGCAGGATTATCTGACCGGCCTGCCCAACCGCCGCGCCTTCGAAGCCTCGATGAAGGCGCGCGAGACGACCGCCCGCGAGGCCGGCAGGCCGCTCGCCATCGCCTTTTGCGATCTCGATCATTTCAAGGCGATCAACGACACCTATGGCCACGACACCGGCGACCGCGTGCTCCAGTTCGTCGCCTCGCTGCTCGCCCAGGTCTCGCACGACGGCTGCCATGTCGCCCGCCATGGCGGCGAGGAATTCGCGATGCTGCTCGACGCGACCACCGAGGAGGCCGCCAGAATCGTCGACGAAGCCCGCGACGACCTCGCCGCCCGCAAGCTCGTCAACCGCGACGACGGCGCCCGCCTGCCCCCGGTCAGCTTCTCGGCGGGGATCGCGGACGTGCTGGCCTATAGCGATGGCCGGGCGGCGTTGAAGGCCGCGGACGAGGCACTGTACCTGGCGAAACAGCAGGGCCGGAACCGGGTCTATATCGCGGCGCGGCCAGTGCAGGGCGCGGGCTGACCCGGTTCAGGCGGGAACGATCGACGCCGGGTGCACCGCAATGTCGGTTCGCGCGAAGTCGCTTCCCTTGAACAGCAGCGACGCCTTGTGCTTGCGGGCCACGGCATAAGTCATGCAGTCGCCGAAATTGAGGCCGGCCGGGTGAAGGCCCTTGCCGAAGCGCGCAAAAGCGTCACTCGCCAGTGCTTCGAGTTCGCCGTCGAAGGCGGCGACCTGCGTCGTCTCGGAAGCGAACCATGCCTCCAGCCAAGGCTGCTTCACCTCCGCCAGCCGACGATGACACCAGATACGCACCTCGAAGACAGTCGGCCAACCGATGACGAAATCCGAACCGACGAGGGCTCTGAGAAACGTCTCCATTTCCGGTTCCTCATTGAGGACCGCAATCAGGACAGAGCTATCAACTGCGACCCGACCGCTCACACCGGCAGACCGGTCTCGGGATCGTAGAGATCTTCGATCTTGAAGTCGGAGTCGTTGCGCTGCGCCCACGTATGCTCAAGCATCTTCTTCCAGCGCGCGACCGTCTCGTCCTCGGTTTCGTTCGCTTGCTGAAAAGCGGCCAGCGCCTCCTCCACCACCTTGGTGATGGACTTATGCCTCTTCCTGGAAAGCGCCGAGGCGAGTTCATAGGCGCGATCGGAACGGATACTGAGCTGGCGGCCCATCAAAAACTCCGTGCTAGCACGTGAAGATTTATGCTAGCATATCGGCCTTGAATCCGCAACGCGGCTAAAAGGCCTCCACCGGGAGCGCCATCAAACTCTCCGACCCCGCCTCGATCTTGCGCCGCAGCGCATTGGTTTCCGGCATCATCTTCTGGGCATAGAAGCGGGCGGTGGCGAGTTTGGTCTCGTGGAAGGGCTTGTCGTCGGTCCCGTTCGCCAGCGCCCCGGCGCTCACCTTGGCCATGCGGAGCCACATCAGGCCGAGCGACAAATTCCCCATCAGCTGCATGTAGGGATAGGAGGCGGCGCCGGCATTGTCGGGGTTCGCCATCGCGTTCTGCATCAGCCAGAGCGAGGCGGTCTGGAGATCGCCCAAGGCGCGCTCGACCGCGCCGGCGATGGCCGCGAGCTGTTCATTGCCCTTGGCCGCCGCGGCCTCCTCGCCGACCAGCTTCATGAACGCCTGGATCGCGCGGCCGCCGTCCTTGGGGAGCTTGCGGCCGATCAGGTCGAGGGCCTGGATGCCGTTCGCGCCCTCGTAGATCTGGGCGATGCGGGCGTCGCGGACGAACTGCTCCATGCCCCATTCGCGGATATAGCCGTGGCCGCCATAGATTTGCTGCATCGCGACCGCGGTCTCGAAGCCGCGATCGGTGAGATAGCCCTTGATGACCGGGGTCAAGAGGCCGACCAGATCGTCGGCGCTCTGGCGCTCCTCCTCGCTCTGCGCCTTGTGGGCGAGATCGACGAGCAAGGCGCCCCACAAAACGAGCGCGCGCGCGCCTTCGTTGAACGCCTTGGCCTCCATCAGCATGCGGCGCACGTCGGGATGGACGATGATGAAGTCCGCCTTCACGTCCGGATCGCGCTCGGCCGGGTTGAGCGCGCGGCCCTGGCGGCGGTCCTTCGCGTAGGCAAGGCCGTTCTGATAGGCGACCTCGCCCTGCGCGAGCCCCTGCTGGCCGACGCCGAGGCGCGCGGCGTTCATCATGATGAACATCGCCTCCAGCCCCTTCTCCGCGGTGCCGACCAGCCAGCCGGTCGCGCCGTCGTAATTCAAGAGGCAGGTCGAATTGCCGTGGATGCCCATCTTCTCCTCGATCGAGCCGCAGGAAACGGCGTTGCGCGCGCCCAGCGAGCCGTCGTCATTCACCAGGAATTTGGGGACGACGAAGAGCGAGATGCCCTTCACATTGTCCGGCGCGCCGGCGACCTTGGCGAGGACGAGGTGGATGATGTTCTCGGACAAATCGTGCTCGCCGGCGGAGATGAAGATCTTGGTGCCGGTGATCTTGTAGCTGCCGTCGGCCCGCGGCTCGGCGCGGGTCTTGAGGAGGCCGAGATCGGTGCCGGCATTGGGCTCGGTCAGGTTCATCGTCCCGGTCCATTTGCCCGAGACCATGTTCGGCACATATTTGCGCTTCTGATCGTCCGATCCCTTGACCAGCAGCGAGGCGATCGCGCCTTGCGTCAGGCCGGTGTACATCTCGAACGCCTGGTTGGCGGACAGGAAATATTCGTTCACCGCGGAGGCGACCACGCTGGGAAGGTTCTGCCCGCCATAATCCTCGGGCGCATGGAGCGTCGTCCAGCCGCCGGCGACGAACTGGTCCCACGCTTCCTTGAAGCCCGGCGGGGTGGAAACGCTGCCGTCGTCGTGGCGGGTGCAGCCTTCCTCGTCGCCGACGCGGTTCAATGGCGCCAGCACTTCCGAGGCGAAGCGGCCGCCCTCGTTCAGGATCGCCTCGATGAGGTCGGCGGTCGCATTCTCGAAGCCGGGCAGATTCGAATAGCGGTCGATGCCGAGCACGGCCTCGAGGATATAGCGCGTGTCGCGCACCGGCGCGGTATAGCTGGGCATCGCTTGCTCTCCTGATCCGATTATTCGGCGGGGACGGGTTCGGCCGCCGCCACCATCGCGATGAACCGTTCGAGCTCGTCGATCGTCGCGTCGATATCGAGCTTCTGTTTGCGTAGCTGGTCGGCCCGCGCGCGGCATTTTTCAAGCGTCACGCGGCGCTGCTCGTGGCGGCCGTCGCCGAGATCGTAGAGATCGATCATCTCGCGGATATCGGCGAGACTGAAGCCGACCCGCTTGCCGCGCAGGATCCAGGCGAGCCGCGCCCGATCGCGCCACGAATAGATGCGCGCGAGGCCGAGCCGCTCGGGGCCGATCAGCCCCTCGTCCTCGTAGAAACGCAGCGCCCGGGCGGTGACCCCGAACTCCTCGCACAATTGCGTGATCGTATAGGTCCGCGGCGAGCGGTCCGACTGGCGGTAATCCGAATGAAGCGCGGCTTCCGTCATGGCGGCGAGGTTATGTGACGTTGACGTTAGCGTCAATCTGGCGTGCTCGCGCGGGAAGGAAACGGTTCAGGGAAGGCACGAAGGCGCAAAGGATTCGGTGCAGCTCCGCTCGCGCGGCGAGCCTTCATTCGCTTGTGCCATCACAGGTCGATGCCGGCTTCGCCGGCATTGGCGCGAGTCCCGACCCCTTCGCGCCTTCGCGCCTTCCCGAACCGTTTCCTTCCCTTCTCCCATTGCACTTTCTTGACATGGAAGGGGCGACAGGGCGGCCTTCCCTCCCTATATGCCCGGCCAACAGGCGCGTGACTCGGGAAGGCCATGCTGACCACCAATCCGTTCGACGACGACAAGCTGCGCGAGGAGTGCGGCGTGTTCGGCATCTGGGGCGCGGACACCGCCGCCGCCCTCACCGCGCTCGGCCTCCATGCGCTCCAGCATCGCGGGCAGGAGGCGGCCGGCATCACCTCGTGGGACGGCGCGGCCTTCCACAGCCATCGGGCGATGGGCCATGTCGCCGGCAGTTTCGATAGGGATTCGGTCATCCGCGCGCTCGCCGGGCGCGCCGCGATCGGCCATGTCCGCTATTCGACGACCGGCGAGACCGCGCTCAGGAACGTCCAGCCGCTCTTCGCCGAGCTGGCGAGCGGCGGCTTCGCGATCGCGCATAACGGCAATATCTCGAACGCGGCGCGGCTCAGGCGCGAGCTCAACCGGCGCGGCTCGATCTTCCAGTCGACCAGCGACACCGAAGTCATCATCCACCTCGTCGCGACCTCGACCCAGCCCACCCTGCTCGACCGGTTCATCGACGCGCTGAAGCAGGTCGAGGGCGCCTATTCCCTCGCCTGCCTCACCGAGGAAGGGTTGATCGCCTGCCGCGACCCGCTCGGCATCCGTCCGCTCGTCATGGGCCGATTGGGCGAAGCCTATATCTTCGCCTCCGAAACGGTGGCGCTCGACGTGGTCGGCGCGACCTATCTGCGCTCGGTCGAGCCCGGCGAGCTGATCGTCATTTCGGAGCAGGGCGTGCGAAGCCTGCGCCCGTTCGCGTCGCAGCGGCCACGGCCGTGCATCTTCGAACATGTCTATTTCTCGCGGCCTGATTCGATCGTCGATGGCGCTTCGGTCTACAGCGTCAGGAAGGCGATCGGCGCGGAGCTGGCGCGCGAGAATCCGGTCGATGTCGATTATGTCGTCCCGGTGCCCGATTCGGGCGTGCCGGCGGCGATCGGCTACGCCCAGGAAAGCGGTATCCCGTTCGAGCTCGGCATCATCCGCTCGCATTATGTCGGGCGCACCTTCATCCAGCCGAGCGACCAGGTCCGCCATCTCGGCGTGAAATTGAAGCACAATGCCAATTCGGCGCTGATCGCGGGCAAGCGCCTCGTCCTCATCGACGATTCGATCGTGCGCGGTACGACCAGCCTCAAGATCGTCCAGATGCTGCGCGAGGCCGGCGCGCGCGAGGTCCATATGCGGATCGCCAGCCCGCCGACGCGCCATTCCTGCTTCTACGGCGTCGATACGCCGGAGCGGAAGAAGCTGCTCGCCGCGCAGATGAACGTCGCCGAGATGAACGCCTATATCAAGGCGGACAGCCTCGCCTTCCTGTCGATCGACGGCCTCTATCGCGCGCTTGGCGAGGAGATGCGCGACAGCGCCGAGCCGCAATATTGCGACGCCTGTTTCTCCGGCGCCTATCCGACCCGGCTTACCGACCAGGAGGATCTGGAGCAGCGCGATCAGCTCCTGCCCGCGGCGAATTACGGTTGATCTTCCCCGCCGCCCCGGCGAAGGGGCGGGCATGACCAAGTTCCTGGAAGGCAAGCTCGCCCTCGTCACCGGCGCGAGCCGGGGGATCGGCGCGGCGAGCGCGGAGGCGTTCGCCAAAGCCGGCGCCCATGTGATCCTGACCGCGCGCTCCGCCGACGATCTGGAGGCGATCGAACAGCGCATCCACGAAGCCGGCGGCAGCGCGACGATCGCACCGCTCGATCTCACCCAAGGCGACAGCATCGCCCGGCTCGCGACGGCCGCGCGCGAGCGTTGGGAGGCGCTCGACGTGCTGATGCTCAACGCGGCGATGCTCGGCTCGCTCACCCCGGTGCCGCAGATCGACGGCAAGGAATTGAATCGTGTCTTCACGCTGAACGTCCTTGCCCAGCAGGCACTGATCGCGGCCTTCGATCCGCTGCTGAGGAAGAGCGCGGCGGGGCGGCTGATCGCGGTGACGACCGGCGTCGCCGTCCACCCGCGCGCCTATTTCGGCCCTTATGGCGCCTCCAAGGCCGCGCTGGAGAATCTGGTGCTGAGCTATGCCGAGGAGGTCCGCAACCTGACCCCGGTCAAGGTCGCCCTGCTCAGCCCCGGCCCGACCGCGACCCGGATGCGCGCCCTCGCCTTCCCCGGCGAGGACGCCGCGACGCTCAAGACACCCGAGACGGTCGCCGAGGCCTTGGTCGAGCTGCTGCGCGGGGATTTCGAGACCGGCCATCGGCTGGAACTGAAGGGCTAGGATCAGGACGGGGCCGCATCCCTCCCCTCCCCGCTGGCAGGGAGGGGTTGGGGGTGGGTGCGCGTGTCCGCGTGCCCAGAAGACTCTTCCTCGGCCTCAGCAACAGCACCGGGCGAGCCATCGAGCCTCGCCCGGTGCTCAACCCACCCCTACCCCTCCCTTTCAGGGAGGGGGAATCTTGAATGGCGATTGATCGACCAAAGCGGCGAGGGTGAGGCCGGGGCCGCGCGCATAGCCTTCGGGATCGCCGGGCGCGCGGATCAGCGCGGCGATGTGGAGCGCGTGGAGCGCGCGGGCAAGATTGTGGGCGTGCGCGCCGTCCATCGGCCAGGCCGACGCCACCAGGGTGGTCAGCACCAGCTCGCGACGATCGTCGGCCTTGGCGACCATGTCGCGGATCGCCGGGTCGTCCGCCGCCAGCATCCTGACGCCAAGCTCCATCGCCGCCTCGGCCGCCGGGCGCCATGCTTCGTCGAGCCGGTCGCGCGGGCTGGCGCCGCTCGCCGCGATTCGCGCGAGCAGGTCCGCTTCGGCCTCGATCCAGAAACGGGCCACCGCCCGCCGCAGCTCGCCGATCGTCTTGAAGTGATGGTAGAAGGAGCCCTTGGTCCGCCGCGCGCGCTTGCAGAGCGCGTCGATGGTGAGCGCCCCCGGTCCGTCGCGGCGCAGGGCATCGACGCCGAGGGCGATCCAGTCATCATACTTGAGAGTATGGAAGGTGTTTCGATCGGGCATTTCGCCATGCTAATGGGTATGGTATGCTGCGACAAGCACATACCTACCGGTGTGTTGGCGCGTTCCACCTTCTCATAATAAATGTAAGGTATATTGCCTAGTATATTGTTTTTAAGAATTAACTAGCGTCACCTGTGTCACATCGATGCCGCCGCCGCGAAAGCCGCCTTCGCAATACATCAGATAATAGCGCCACAGATTGTGGAACGCCTCGTCGAACCCCTCCGGCAGGCGGTTGTCGCGGACGGCGGCGTCATAGCGCGCGCGCCACCGCTTGAGGGTCTCGGCATAATGAAGACCGTAGCCCGCGCGGTCCCGCCATTCGAGACCGGCGCCGGCGGCGATCCGCGCGAACCGCTCCTCCTCGATCAAAAGGCCGCCGGGGAAGATATAGGTCTGGATGAAATCGGCATTGGCCGCATAGCCTTCGAACAGGTCGGCGCGCATCGAGATAAGCTGGATGCCGGCCTTTCCGCCCGGTTTCAGCGCGCGCGCGATCGCTTCGAGATAGGCCGGCCAATATTCCTGCCCGACCGCCTCGACCATCTCGACGCTGGCGACCGCATCGAACGTCCCGGTGACGTCGCGATAGTCGAGGAGCTGGATGTCGGCGCGGTCGGCGAGCCCTGCCTCGGCAAGCCGGCCCTGTGCATAGGCCTTCTGCTCCTCGGAGAGGGTGAGGCCGGTGACGTGGACGCCGTAATCGCGGGCCGCGATCTCGGCGAGAGCACCCCAGCCACAACCGATTTCGAGTAGGCGCTGGCCGGGCGCGAGGTCGAGTCGATCCAGCAGCAGCCGGATCTTGCGCGCCTGGGCAGCCTCCAGCGATTCGGCCGCTGCCCCCGGCTCGGCGAAGATCGCGCTCGAATAGGTCATGCTCGCATCGAGCCAGGGCGCGTAGAAATCGTTCCCCAGGTCGTAATGATGGGCGATGTTGGCGCGGGCATGGCGGCGATCGTTGGCGCGCAACGCATGGGCGATGCGGTTGACGATCCGCCACGGACCATGCGCCCGCCCGGTATTGCCGAGCACGCCGGCATTGCGGGAGAAGAGCTCGAACAAGGCGACCGGATCGCGGCTCGCCCATTCGCCGCGCGTCCAGGCCTTGTACCAGCCGACCGAGCCCGACGTGGCGAGGCGCACCAGGGCGCGCCAGCTTTTGAGCGATACCGTGGCCGCCGGCCCTTCACCATGCCCGCCGAGAATCCGCAAGCTGCCGTCGGGCAGCGTCGCTTCGAGCCGTCCCTGGACGAGTCCGGCGTCGATCCGGTCGAGCACGCGCGCGAAACCGCCCGCGAACAGGCGCGCGAGGAGGTCACCGCCGGTGGCAAAGCCCCGGTCCGCCGCGACCAGATGTTTCCCCCGTTGCAGCGTCACCAAGCCTAAATGATGGGTCGAGGCCGTCGAGGCAAGCGCCGAGGTTCCGGCGGCGCCATGACGTCACGCCCTAAACCGGGAGGCACACCTGATTGGCGTAGACATGGCCACGCGCGGGGACCGGCACGCGCGCGGTGCGAAGCGTTGCGAGGTCGATGCAGATCGGCGATCTTCCGCCGGCGACGCCCGGCGCGATCGTCACCCAGCGCGCCCTCCACGGCGTGTTCGGGGCGCCGGGCCACACCAGCAGGACGGGCCGATAGCCGGCGGCCGGCGGCGCTTCGAGATGAAGGCGCGCCGTGAAGCTGGAGCGAACGCGCGGTCCGCTCAGCGTGCGCACGCCGCGCAGCCGCGCATCGACATCGACGTCCATGCAGATCTCGCCGCGCGCGCAGGGCTGGCCGACGACCCGATAATCGCGCCAGTTGTTGACGACGACGAGAGACGCCGGCCCGGAAGGCGCCGGGATGGGCGCGGGGCGCGCGGGCGGATCGGCCAGCGCGGCGAGCAGCAGGAGCATTATCGGGATCACGCCGTGCGCGGTTCCTTCTCGACCTCCCAGGTCTGGCCTTTCGAAACCAGCGCCTGGAGATCGGCGGTCTTGCCGGCGGCGGCCTCTTCATTCTGCTGGAGCAATTCGCTTTCGAAGGTCGCGCGCGGATCGTCGTAGATGACGCCCAGGGCCATCGGGAAGCTGCCGATCGGCATGTCGATCAGCATATGGGCGACCGCCTTGTTCTTCGGATCGTGGACGATCACGCCGGCGGCCTGCCAGTCGCCGCCTTCGACATCGACCACCTTGAGGTTCAGCGCCTCGCGATCGAGGACCAGGCCCTTGGTGCCGTTGTCGAACAGCATCGGCTCGCCGGGCTTCAGCCAGAGCTGCTTGCCGCTATGTTCCTTGGCGGTGAACGGTGCGAACACGTCGTCATTATAGACGATGCAATTCTGGAAAATCTCGATGAAGGCCGCGCCCTTATGGGCGTGCGCGGCCTTGAGCACGTCGGGCAGGAACTTGCTGACGTCGATCGCCCTAGCGACGAACCGCGCGCCGGAGCCGAGCGCATAGGCACAGGGCCGGACCGGCCGATCGACCGATCCGAACGGCGTCGAAGGGCTGCGTGTGCCGACGCGGCTGGTCGGAGAATATTGCCCTTTCGTAAGGCCATAAATCTCATTGTTGAAAAGCAGTATCTGGCAATCGAGGTTGCGGCGCAACAGGTGCATCGTGTGATTGCCGCCGATCGACAGCGCATCGCCGTCGCCGGTGATGATCCACACGTCAAGGTCCGGATTGGCGAGCTTCACCCCGGTCGCCACCGCGGGCGCGCGGCCGTGGATCGTGTGGAAGCCGTAGGTCTCCATATAATAGGGAAAGCGCGACGAGCAGCCGATGCCGGAGATGAACACGGTGCGCGACGGATCGGCGCCGAGATCGGGCATGGTGCGCTGCACCGCCTTCAGGATCGCATAATCGCCGCAACCGGGGCACCAGCGCACCTCCTGGTCGGTGGCGAAATCCTTGGCGGTGAGCTTGGTCAGATCGTTCATGGGATCGGCTTTCAGCGCAGATAATAGATCACGGCCAGCACCACGACGAGGAGCAGGACGAGGGGAATGAGGCGCGGCGGGTTCATGGTTGGCCCCGGACCAACCGGATGTGGAGGCGCCTAGCCATCGAGCGCCTCCTCGATCGCTGCTTCGATCTCGGCGATCTTGAAGGGCTGACCGGAGATTTTGTTCACCGGGCGGGCATCGACGAGATACTGGTCGCGCAGCAGCGTCTTCAACTGGCCATTGTTCATTTCCGGTACGATGATCCGATCGTAAGACCTTAAGAGATCACCGAGATTCTTCGGCAGCGGCCAGATGTGCCTGAGGTGGATATGGGCGACCTCCAGCCCTTGCCCGCGCGCGCGCCGCACCGCCTGATGGATCGGCCCGAAGGTCGAGCCCCAGCCGACCACCGCCAGCCGTTCGCCCGCCGCGCCGAGGCAGGGTTCGATCGCCGGGATCGAATCCGCGACGCCGAGCACTTTGTTCGCGCGGATATCGGTCATCGCCTGATGGTTGGGCGGCGCATAGTCGATATGGCCGCTGCCGACATTCTTCTCGATGCCGCCGATCCGGTGCATGAGGCCGGGCGTGCCCGGCTTGATCCAGACGCGGGCGAGCTTGTCGTCGCGGGCATAGGGATTGACCGCTTCGCCCTCGTCCGGCGGCGTCGTGTGGAAGGCGACCGGGAAGGCTTCGTAGCCGCCCATGTCCGGCACCTTCCAAGGCTCGGCGGCATTGGCGATATAGCCGTCGGTCATCAGCATGACCGGCGTCATATACTGGACCGCGATCCGCACCGCCTCGATCGCGCAGTCGAACGCATCGGCGGGCGAGCGCGCGGCCACCACCGGCATCGGCGCGTCGCCATTGCGGCCATAGACGGCCTGATAGAGATCGGATTGCTCAGTCTTGGTCGGCAGGCCCGTCGATGGGCCGCCGCGCTGCGAATTGACGACGATCAGCGGCAGCTCGGTCATGATCGCGAGCCCCATCGCCTCGCCCTTCAAGGCAATGCCCGGCCCGGACGAGGAGGTGACGCCCAACGATCCGGCGAAGCTCGCGCCGATCGCGGCGGCGATGGCGGCGATCTCGTCCTCGGCCTGGAAGGTGGTGACGCCATATTCCTTGAGGCGCGAGAGATGGTGGAGGATCGCGCTCGCCGGGGTGATCGGATAGCCGCCGAAGAACATCGGCAGCCCGGCCAGCTTCGCGCCCGCGACCAGCCCCAATGAGATCGCCTCGGCGCCGGTGACGGTGCGGTAGAGGCCCGGCGCGACCGGAGCGGCGGCGATATGGTGCTGGGCGAACTGGCCGCTCATCTCGGCGGTCTCGCCATAGGCATGGCCGGCGTTCAGCGCGGCGATGTTCGCCTCGGCGAGCTCCGGGGCCTTGGCGAATTTGGTCTTGAGCCAGTTGACGAGCGGCGCGCGGTCGCGGTCGAACATCCACAGCGCAAGCCCGAGCGTCCACATATTCTTGCAGCGCAGGGCTTCCTTGTTGCCGAGCCCGAACGGCTTCACCGCGTCGAGGGTGAGCTGCGAGATGTTGAGCTTCAGCACCTGCCACTTGGCGAGCGTGTCGTCGTCGAGCGGATTGGCGGCGAAGCCTGCCTTGGCGAGGTTGCGCGCGCCGAACTCGCCCTCGTCGGCGATGATCAGGCCGCCCGGCTTCACCGCCTCCATGTTCACCTTGAGCGCGGCCGGGTTCATCGCGATCAGCACGTCGGGCGCGTCGCCCGCGGTGTCGATCGCCGCCGACCCGAAATTGATCTGGAAGGCGGAGACACCGAAGGTCGTGCCCTGCGGCGCGCGGATCTCGGCCGGGAAATCGGGGAAGGTCGACAGATCGTTGCCGGCCAATGCGGTCGAGAGGGTGAACTGCCCGCCGGTGAGCTGCATGCCGTCGCCGCTGTCGCCGGCGAACCGGACGACGACCGCTTCGGGCGCTTCGGTGGAACGGGATTCTTCGCTGGTGACGAAATGTCTGGCCGTGGCCAATGTCGCTGTCCTTCGAGACTCGGTGCGCGAAAAGCCTAGACCCGCGCGCGGGCCGCCACAACAGTGGCGAAGGCCGCTCGAACGCCTAGATAAGGCTTCGCGAATCGCTTTTGAACGAAGGACGAGGATGGCCGACGATTTCGCGCGCCCCGACGTGCGCCGGTTTCTCGATGTCTACAACGACCTGCCCGGCCCCCGGATCTGGGAGGTCGGCGCGCCCGAGGCCCGTGAGATGGCGCGGGCGGCGCGCGGGCTGACCGACCTTCCCGTGGGCGAGCTTGCCGTGATCCGCGATTTCTCCTGCCCCGGACCGGGCGGCGAGATCGGCCTGCGCCTGTTCGACGCGCGCGCGTCGCGCGGGCCAGGGCCGCTCTTCCTGTTCTTCCACGGCGGCGGCTTCGTCTATGGCGACCTCGACACCCACGCACCCTTCTGCGCGGAGATGGCGCGGCAGCTCGATCTGCCGGTGGTCGCGGTCGATTACCGCCTCGCGCCGGAACACCCCTTTCCCGCCGGGCCGGAGGATGCGATCGCGGCGGCACGCTGGGTGGCGAAGAGTCCGGTCGCGCTCGGCCGCGACGTGACCGGCCTGGTCCTCGCCGGCGACAGCGCCGGCGGCAGCTTCACCATCGTCACCGCGCTCGCGCTGCGCGACGAACCCGCCGAGGTGCCGGTGCTGGCGCAATGGCCGATCTATCCGGCGGCCGATCCGGGCACGCATTATCCAAGCTTCGATCTCTACAGCGACGGCTATTTCCTGACCCGGCCGGGCATGGCCTGGTTCGACGGAAGCTACGCGCCGGACGTGAAGGATTGGCGCTATTCGCCCTTATTGAAGAGCCAGGCGGGGATGCCGTCGACCCTGGTCCTCACCGCCGGCCTCGATCCGCTCCGCGACCAGGGCCGGGCCTATGCCGCCGCCTGCGCGCAGGCCGGCGTGCCCACCGTCTTTCGGGAAGCGGCCGGCAACATTCATGGCTTCATCAACCTGCGCCGCGCCATCCCGTCGTCGAACGCGGACATCGCCGCCTGCGTGCCGGCGCTCCAATGGCTGATCGCGGAGACGAAAAAATGATCGACAAAGCCGCCCTTCCCTATCGTCCCGCCGCCGGCGTGATGCTGCTCAACGGCGACGGACAGGTCTTCGTCGCCCAGCGCCTCGATTCGACGCTCGAGGCCTGGCAGATGCCCCAAGGCGGGCTCGATCCGGGCGAGACGCCGCAAGCCGGGGCGCTGCGCGAGCTTGCCGAGGAAACCGGGATCACGGCTGACAAGGTCGAGATCGTCGCCCGGGCACCCGAGGAGCTGACCTACGATCTGCCCGACGATCTTGTCGGCAGGATGTGGAAGGGCAAGTGGCGCGGCCAGCGCCAGACCTGGTTCCTGATGCGCTTCCTGGGCGAGGATGCGGACGTTAACCTGGAAACCGCGGAGCCCGAATTCCGCGCCTGGAAATGGACCGATCCGAAAAACCTGCCGGCCATTATCGTGCCGTTCAAGAAAAAGCTGTATGAGGATCTCCTCCATGCTTTCGCCGACTATCTGTGATTCGATGAGGCCGATGATGATCGTCCGCGCGCTTTCCCTTCTGCTCGTCCTCGCCGCCGCGCCGGTGGCCGCCGAGGACACCCAGCCGCCGACCGCCGCGTCGGTCGCGACCCCGCCGGATGCGGCCGACCAGCAACTGCCGCCGGCGGTGCAGGCGATGGTCAACGATGCGCTGACCAGCGGCACCGATGCCGAGCTCGCCGCCGTCGTGAAGTTCGCGCGCCGCGCCTATCCGACCCAGGCGAGCGCCCTTGATTCACGGATCGCGGCGCGCACCGCCCGCCGCGCCGCCGAGGCCCGCGAGCGGATCGCCGAGGCCGGTCCGCTCGAAAACTGGCACGGGCGGGGCGAGATCGGAGTCACGCGATCGACCGGCAATGTCGACAATCTCGGCCTTTACGGCTCGCTCAGCCTCACCCGCGAAGGGCTGAGCTGGAAGCATCAGATCCGCGCCAGCGCCAACGTCCAGGAAACCGATGGCGTGCGTACGCAGGAGCAACTGCTCGCGGCCTATGAACCGCATTACAAGGTCAACGACCGGCTTTCGGCCTACGGCCTGCTCCAGGCCGAGCGCGATCCCTTCCTGGGCTTCGATTCGCGCTATTCGGCTTCGCTCGGGCTCGGCTACGCCCTGGTCAAAGGCCAGCACGTCACGGTCAATCTCCAGGGCGGCCCGGCCTTCAGGATCGAGAATCAGACCACCGGCGCGGATGAAGAGGGTTTTTCCGGCCGCGCCGCGCTCGATGCGCGGATCCAGTTGCGCCCCGGCGTCGCGCTCACCCAGAACGCGACCGCCTTCCTCGATTCGGAGGGCAACACCTTCACCTCCGCGACCGGACTTGAAGCGCAGCTCGTCGGCCGGCTTTCGGCGCGCGTCTCCTACAACGTCCAATATGAAAGCCGCCCGACCGACGGCCTGCTCGGCACCGACACGCAGAGCCGGGTGAGCCTGGTTTACGGCTTCTGACGCCGCTCGACATTCAACCCCTCCCTTTCAAGGGAGGGGTTGGGGCGGGTGAGCAGCGGGCGAGGCTCGATGCCTCGTCCGGTGCTGTGCTGAGTCCGAAGAAGAGTCTTTTGGGCGCGCGGACGCGCGCACCCACCCCCAACCCCCTCCCTGCACGCAGGGAGGGGAGATGTGTTGGCTGGACGCCGCTTCCCCGCTAGGGAGCATGGATGCTGGAAGGGATCGAACAGGAGATCGTCGCGCGCGCGGCCGATGCGCCGATGCTCGACCAGGTGACGGCCTGGGCGGCGGTCAACAGCGGCTCGCGCAACCTTGCCGGGCTGGCGATGATCGCGGGTCTTCTCGCCGATGCCTTCTCGACCTTGCCCGGCGACTTGACGCTGCGCGATCCGGCACCGGTCGAGGCGATGGCGGCCGACGGATCGCTCTCCGCCGTCGCCCATGGCAAAAACCTGCACGTGAAGGTGCGCCCCAACGCGCCAGTCCAGCTCCTTTTCACCGGCCATATGGACACCGTCTTCGCCGCCGATCATCCATTCCAGACGGTGTTCTGGCGCGACGATGGCGTGCTCGGCGGACCGGGCGTCGCCGACATGAAGAGCGGCATCGCGATCATGCTCGCCGCGCTGCGGGCGATCGAGGAGATCGGCGTCCCCCGCCTCGGCTATGAGATCGTGATCAACAGCGACGAGGAGATCGGCTCCGCCGGCTCGGCGCCGCTGATCGCCGAAGCGGCGCGCGGCAAGAAGGCGGCGCTGACCTACGAGCCGTCCGCGCTTCCCGACGGCACGCTGGCCGGCGCGCGACCGGGGAGCGGCAACTTTTCGATCCGCGTCGAGGGCCGCGCCGCCCATGCCGGCCGCAATCCCGAGGAAGGGCGCAACGCCTTGCTCGCCGCCGCCGATCTCGCGCTCCGGTTGGCGGCTGCGAAAGATGCCGGGCTCAAGATCAACCCGGCGAAGATCGACGGCGGCGGGCCGAACAATGTTGTCCCCGATCATGCCGTGCTGCGCGTGAACGTGCGGCCGATGGTCCCCGCCGACGAAGCGCGAGCGAAATCGATCATCGACGAAGCGGTGGCGGCCGTCTCGGCGGCGCACGACGTCGCGATCCAGATTCACGGCGGCTTCGGCCGCCCGCCCAAGCCGATGGACGCCAAGGCGCAGAAGCTGTTCGAGCTGGTCCGCCGCTGCGGCGCCGATCTGGGGCAGGACATAAGCTGGCGCGACACGGGCGGCGTGTGCGACGGCAACAATATCGCGGCGTGCGGCGTCCCGGTGGTCGACACGATGGGCGCGCGCGGCGGATCCATCCATTCGGACGAGGAATTTCTGATCACGGCGAGCCTCGCCGAGCGCGCCCGGCTTTCGGCGCTGACCGTGCTCAGGCTCGCCAGCGGAGGGGATTTGTGAGCTTCAGGGTAAGGCCCGCGCGGGTCGACGATCTCGATTCGCTTTACGATCTCGCCACGCTGACCGGCGGCGGCTTCACCAACCTGCCGGCGGACCTACGCACGCTCGGCCTCAAGCTCGGCCGGTCGGAGGCCGCCTTCGCGCGCGACGACACGCCGCCCAATGGCGACCTGTTCGTCTTCGTCCTCGAGGATGCGAAATCGGGCGCGATCCGCGGCACCTGCCAGGTGTTCAGCCGGATCGGCGTCGAGCAGCCTTTCTATTCCTACCGGATCAGCAAATTGACCCAGGTCTCGCCGGAGCTCGGCAAGACCTTCCACACCGACATGCTGACATTGTGCACCGACTTCAACGACTGCTCGGAGGTCGGCGGACTCTTTCTCCATCCCGAGGCGCGTTCGGGCGGGCTCGGTGTGCTGCTCGCGCGCAGCCGCTATCTCTTCATCCGCCGCAACCGCGCGCGCTTCGCCGCCAAGGTGGTGGCGGAGCTGCGCGGCGTCATCGACGAGGACGGCGGCTCGCCCTTCTGGGACGCGATCGCCGGCAAGTTCTTCGGCATGGACTTCAAGGAGGCGGACGCCTTCAACGGCGCGCGCGGCACCCAGTTCATCGCCGATCTCATGCCCAAGACCCCGATCTATACGGCCATGCTGCCGCAAGACGCGCTCGACGTGATGCGCCAGCCCCACCCATCGGGCCGCGCCGCGATGCGGATGCTCGAGCAGGAAGGCTTCAGCGGCGAAGGCTATATCGACATTTTCGACGGCGGTCCGACCATGGCGGTCGCGACCGATCAGATCCGCACGCTCAAGAAGGCGAAGGAACTGACGGTGTCGGCCATTGTCGAATCCCATGCCGCCCCGACGATGCTGGCCGCGACAGGCGCGCTCGCCGACTTCGCCAGCGGCTGGGCGCATGTCGCCATAGACGGCGACAAGGCGACGATCGACGCGGAGAGCGCCGCCGCGCTCGGTCTTGCCGTCGGCAATCGCTTCCTCGCCGCGGACCGCTGAGCCGTGGTGCTGGTCGAGATCAATTTCGACGGCATCGTCGGGCCGAGCCACAATTATTCGGGTCTGTCCCTCGGCAACCTCGCCGCGACCGCGAACAAAGGCCATGTCGCCTACCCCCGCGCCGCCGCGCTTCAGGGCGTGGAGAAGATGCGGCGCAACCTTGCGCTCGGGCTGGCGCAGGGCATCTTCCTGCCGCAGCGGCGACCCGACCACCGCTGGTTGAAGATGCTCGGCACGACGATGGCCGGTTCGGATTCCTCGCTGCGCGCCGCCGCCTTTTCGGCCTCGTCGATGTGGGCGGCCAATGCCGCGACCGTCTCCCCCGCTCCCGATACGTCCGACGGGCGCGGCCACCTCACCGTCGCCAACCTGAACACGATGCCGCATCGCAGCCACGAATGGCCCGAGACGCTGGCGCAGCTCCGGCTCGCCTTCGCCGACGATCGCCATTTCGCGGTCCACGATCCGGTCCCGGCCACGTTCGGCGACGAAGGCGCGGCCAATCACATGCGCCTGGCGGCGACGCATGACGCGCCGGGCGTGGAAGTGTTCGTCTATGGCGTGCGCGGTGGCGCCTTTCCGGCGCGCCAGCATCTCGAGGCGAGCCGGGCGCTGGCGCGGTTGAACCGGCTCGATCCCGCGCGGACCTTAGTCGTGCAGCAATCCGAGGCGGCCATCGCCGCCGGCGCATTCCACAACGACGTGGTGGCGGTCGCGAACGAAAATGTCCTCCTGGCCCACGAGCAGGCTTTCGAGGACAATGTGGCTTTCTACAGCGCCTTGAAGGGCCTGTTGCCCGAGGTCGAGATCATCGAGGTGCCGGCGAGCCTGGTCAGCCTGAAAGACGCGGTGCGCTCCTATCTGTTCAACGCCCAGCTCGTGACCTTGCCCGAGGGCGGCATGGCACTGATCCTCCCCGGCGAGGCGCGCGAAAATGCGCGCGTCTGGGCCTGGCTCGAGGCGCTGGTCGCCGGCAACGGCCCGATCCGCCGGCTGGAGGTGGTGGACGTGCGCCAGTCGATGGCCAATGGCGGCGGGCCGGCGTGCCTGCGTCTGCGCGTCGTCGCCGATCCGGCGACCGTCGACCCGCGCTTCCTGGTCGACGCGGCCAGGCTCGATGCGATCGCGGCCTGCATCGAAACGCATTGGCCGGAAGCGATCGCGCCGGACGCGATCGCCGATCCGGCGCTCTGGGCACGCGCCGAGGCCGCCCGCGCCGCGCTCGTCACCCTGCTCGATCTCGACGAAATCGACCGCTGACCCGACACGCCAACCGGCGGCCGGGAGCGTGCCCGGCCGCCGGCGTCCACCCCGCGGTGAATTCAGCGCGCCTTGGGCGCGTGCGCGATGGCCGGGTTCTTGGCGTCCGTCTCGGGCGACGGCATGTTGCGGACCGGGGCGGCGCGCGCGGGCGTCACCTGGGCGAGCTGGGTGCTGCCGGCGAGCCGGACCACGACGTCGTCGACCCGGAGCCCGCCGCGCTCGACGAGCATATTCTGGAAGCCGGGCTCGTCTTCGCGGGTCTCCGCCGGGATCTCGCCTTCGCGGCGGAAGCGGCGGCGGACATAATCGGCAAGCTCGCCGGTGGTGACGAGGCGGTCACCATCGACATCGGCGGCCCCCGTCATCCCCGCGCGCAGGAAATAAGCGAGGAAGCCGCCCGCCTTGAACTGGCTCGCGACGAGGCTGGTCAAATCCTCCTCGGAGCTGAACAGGCCCATCACGTTCGGCCGATCGATGAGGTTGCGGAAGCCCCCCGAAAAGCAGCTGTCGAGCACGACCAGCTCCATGCGGGCGTGGACCCGATCGAACAGGCGGCCGAGCTCGGCATCGGTCATCGCGGCGTCGCGCAGCTCGATCGTCTCGCTGCGGCCGTCAAGCTCGGCCGCGCTGACCGGCACGTCGACCTGGTCGCCATGGCCGGAGAAGAAGAACATGAAGAGATCGTTCGGCCCGGCCGCCGCCGCCGCCCGGTTGAAGGCGTCGCTCACGGCCTTGGTCGTCGCCTGCGCGTTGGTCAGCACGACGCTCGCCGGATGGAGCAGGCCGTTGGCGCGCAGACTGTTGTAGAGTTCGCGGGCGTCGGCATCGGTGTTGGGCAGGTTCGAGGTGCGGCCGCCATAATCGGAGACGCCGACCATGATCGCGATCACCCGCGCGCCGCCCTGCACCGCATTCTGCCGGGGCACGCCCGGGCTCTGGCCGACCGACAGCCGGTAATCGCCGGTCGCGCCGGGCCGGTAGGAGGTGACGGTGACGACATATTCGCCGTCTTCGGCGAGCACCTCGTCGATGCGGCTGTTGGTCGAGTTGTGCCCGTCCTCGCCGCGCAGATCGTCATTGTCGTCCTGGCTGCCGTCGGGATGACGCAGGATCAGATAGGTGTCGAACTTGGCCGCGGTCAGATCGATGCGGACCCGCTGGCCGCGGCGCGCGGTGAAGCGGTAGCGATCGGAATATTCGCCACTCGCCAGCCGCGAATCGCCCTGCACGAGCCGGCCACCGATCGTCGTGCCGAACTGGATCGGCTGGGCCGGATCGGCGGTGGTGACGGCGACCCCCGCCGCCGGCGTCGAGGCGCGCAACTGATAGCGGCCCACCTCGCCGGGTCGGTAGGTCGTCACCGCGACGCGATAGGCGCCGTCGGCCGGGAGCTGCATCACGATCCGGCTGTCGAGCGATTCGCCGTTGCCCCCCGGCGCGTCGTCATTGGCGAGGCTGAAGCCGGCCGGCCCGGTGACGATCAGATAGGAGTCGAAATCCTCCGAATGCAGGTCGAGCGCGATCCGCTGCCCGCGCCGGCCCTCGAGCGTATAGACGGCCTGATATTTGCCCGAAGGCAGCTGCGTGCTGGTCATCGACAGCGCGCCTTGTGCATTCTGCCCGGCCTGGATGGCGCCGGCGGCCGGCTGATCATTGCTCTGCCCCACCGCCGCCGGCGCGCCGAGCAGGAGCGCCGCCGTCAGCGCAAGACCCGTTTTAAGACCCCTCATTTCGTCCTCCCAAAAGAACGCTTCGTCGTCGCTAATCGTGAATCGCAACTGAAGGAAGAATGAATGCACCTGTCAGGCTAAAGCCAGCTTCGGCGCGGGAACGGTTGAAGGTGGATTAGTGAAGTGATACACCTGAGACATGTTCGACAAGATCTTGCGGCGCATCGCCATTTTTCTGGCAGTGGCGGGATTCCCCGCTCTCTCCCCGCCGCCGGCGGCGGCGCGGGCCGCGAACGACCGGCCCGCCGACTGCCGCATCGGCGCCTATCGCCTCGCCGACGGATCGATCGTCGATGTCGCCGCGTCCGAAGGCACGTCGCTGCGCTGGCGGCGGCTCGACGGCACCACCGGGCTCCTGTCGGGGCCGGGCGACAGCTTCCGCAGCACGCGCGGCTGGACCGGACGGCCGGATGGCATCACCGTCTCATTCACCCCATGCGCCGATCGCGACATCCGGTTCGGCGGGGTCGCCGGCCTGCGGATCGATTTCGACACGACCGAGACCCGCTTCCGCAGCGGCGCCGTCACCCTGGCCGGACGGCTCGTCCTGCCCCGCGGCGGCGGCCCGGTCCCGATCGTCGTCCTTATCCACGGATCGGAGCACAGCTCCGCGCGCGAAGCCTATGCGCTGCAACGGCAGCTCCCCGCGATGGGGATCGGCGCCTTCGTCTATGACAAGAGGGGGACCGGCGGTTCGAGCGGCGCCTACACCCAGAACTACCTGCTGCTCGCCCAGGACGCGGTCGCCGCCGCCCGCGAGGCGCGCCGGCTGGCCGGGCCGCGCGCCGGGGCGGTCGGCTATCAGGCCGGCAGCCAGGGCGGCTGGGTCGCGCCGCTCGCCGCGCGGATCGAGCCCGTCGATTTCGTCATCGTCTGCTTCGGCCTCGCCGTCTCGCCCGCCGACGAGGAGCGTGAGGCGATCGCTTATGGCATCACCCGCCACGGCTTCGGACCCGACGCGGTCGCCAAGGCGAACGATTTCGCCGAAGCCTCGATCACCATGTTGAGGACCAATTTCCAGGACGGCCACACCCAGCTCGCCGCGGCGCGCCAGCGTTATGCCGCCGAGCCATGGGTCCGCTATGTGCGCGGCGACGTCACCCATGTCCTGCTTGAGAAGACTCCAGAGGAACTGCGCCGGATCGGCCCGCCGCTCTTCGCCGGCCTCGCGCTCGACTACGATCCGCTGCCGGTGCTTCGCAATCTCGACGTGCCGCAGCTCTGGATCCTCGGCGAGGAGGATATCGACGCGCCGAGCGCCGAGACCGCCCGGCGGCTCGACGCGCTCGCCGCGGCCGGCCGGCCGATCCGCGTCGCGATCTTCCCGCACACCGAGCACGGTATCTACGAATTCGAGATCGGGGCGGACGACGAGCGCCTGTCGACCCGCCAGCCGGAGGGCTATTTGAGGATGATGCGCGACTATATCCTGACGCGGCACCTCACCGGCGATTATGGCGCGCGGCTTTCGACGATGCGCTGACGATATCCACGATCGGTCGTCCACCGAAGACCACCCGTGGACAGTCGGGGGTGTCGATGGCGGCATTGAAACCGGCTTCCCGAGCTTGATGTTGCTCACGAAGGGGTTAGCGTCGGCCCGCATCCCAGACGAAAGCGAGCTCACCGATCGTCCGGTCAGGACGGAACAGATCAAGAATTTCGACGACAATCATGCCGCCCGCTCCCGGTCCGTCAGATGCCATGATGGGGGTATTCGTGCTGGCGTCGACCGGAGCGGATCGTTAGCAAGAGGATTCTGGCGGCGGAATATACGAAGCGGGCTGCATCGTGCTGAATGCTGAATTGGGTCGTGTCGTTGCAAATGGTACATCATTCATAATGTGAGCAAGTGATGTCTACACCCCAAGGCATTTCAAAATCCCTCACCGGTGTTGCCGGCTTCGACGATCTGACGCTTGGCGGAGTTCCCACCGGGCGCCCCACCTTGGTATGTGGCTCGGCCGGTTGCGGCAAAACACTTTTTGCAACGACGTTCCTGATTCATGGTGCCCGCGATTATGCCGAACCCGGCGTGTTCGTGACGTTCGAGGAGCGTCCAGGGGACATTGTCAGCAATGTCGCTTCACTCGGTTTTGCGCTCGACAAGCTGGTCGAGGATGAAAAGATCGCCTTCGAGCATGTCGCATTGGACCGTTCGGAGCTTGAAGAGGCAGGCGATTACGACCTGGAGGGTCTTTTTCTCCGGCTGGAGTCAGCGATCGATTCAATAGGAGCCAAACGGGTCGTGCTCGATACGATCGAGAGCTTGTTCTCGGTCTTTTCCAACGAGGCGATACTGCGCGCGGAAATCCGCCGGTTGTTTGACTGGCTCAAAGACAAGGGGATGACCACGGTCATCACTGCCGAACGCGGCGACGGCACGCTCACCCGGCAAGGATTGGAGGAATACGTCTCGGATTGCGTGATCCTGCTCGATCATCGCGTCCAGAACCAGATTTCAACGCGCCGCCTTCGCATCGTCAAATATCGCGGCACGGCTCATGGAACGAACGAATATCCGTTCCTCATCGATCAGGACGGTTTCAGCGTCTTGCCGGTGTCCACGCTTGGTTTGAACCACAAAGTCTTCGAGGAGCGGATTTCTTCCGGAATCGCCGACCTCGACGATATGTTGGCCGGCGGCGGTTTCCATCGGGGGACCAGCATTCTTGTCTCGGGCGTTGCCGGCTCCGGTAAATCATCGATCGCTGCAAGCTTCGCCGAAGCGGCTTGTGCGGCGGGCGAGCGCGCCCTCGTCTTTTCATTCGAGGAATCGGCTGACCAATCGGTCAGGAACATGAAATCGCTGGGGATCGATATCGGCCGATGGATCGAGGCCGACAAGCTGCGTTTCATAGCTACGAGGCCGACGTTCTACAGCCTTGAGATGCATCTGGCCGTGATGCTGCGCGAAGTGGTCAGATTCAATCCCAGTATCGTTGTCCTCGATCCGATCTCTTCGTTCACGGAAAGCGGCGATCGCCTGGAAATCCAGTCCATGCTGCTTCGCATGATCGATTTCCTGAAAGGGCAAGGCGTGACCGCCGTGTTCACCCACCTCATGCACAGTCAGGACGGACGGCGGGTCGAGACCGATGCGGGCCTTTCGTCACTCATGGATGCATGGATCCTTTTGCTCAATCGCGAGGTTGGCGGGGAATTCAATCGCGAGCTCTATCTGCTGAAGGCGCGCGGCACAGCGCACTCCAACCAGGTGCGCGAGTTCGTCATGAGCGACGAGGGGATCAAGCTCGTTCCCCCGTATCTGGGCGAGAACGGCGCGCTGACCGGCACCGCCCGCAGGAATGAGGAAGCCAAATCTCGACGGTCGGAGGTGCGCCGCAGAGCAGACGTATCGCGGGCGCAGCAGCAGCTTGAACAGAAACGCCGCCGCGCCAACGCTCAAATGGAGGCGCTCCAGGCAGAGCTCGATGCGGACGAGATAGAGCTCAAAGCGATCACGAATGATGAAACCGAATATCTTCGCCAAGCCGCGACTGACAAGTTTGACCTAGAGAGGAGCCGGAAATCCTAGCGCCTGAAAATAGATGAAGGACGTATCCATGGCTCCCCGAAAACTTATTCTCTATGTTGCGGGACAGACGCCGAAATCTCTCGCCGCGATCTCCAATCTTGAACGCATATGTGCCGAGCATCTGCCCGGACAATATGATGTGGAGGTGGTCGATTTGCGAAAAGACCCGAAGCTCGCGCGCGAGCACAGCATCGTGGCGATCCCGACCCTTGTCCGTGCATTGCCAGTTCCCCTCCGCAAGCTCATCGGCGATCTTTCCGACACTCATAAGGTTTTGGTGAATCTTAAAATTACCGACGGCGCATGACCGAGACTCCGTCCCCAGACAAAGATGTCCTCATCGCTGATCTTCGCCACCGACTTGCGGAGGCGGAGGAAACGCTGCGCGCCATTCGTGAGAACGAGGTCGATGCGCTCGTGATGCGCGGCACTCTCGCCGAGGAGGTTTTCACGATTGGTGGAGATTGCGAGTCCTACAGGGCGTTCATGGAAACCATGGAGCCGGGCGCGGTTGCGCTCGATAACGCCGGTCGCATTCTCTACACCAACAGCATGCTCGAGCAACTGCTTGGCAAGGGGTCCGCCGAGTTACAGGGCACGTTTTTGGTGGATGTCCTGCCCACCGATACCGGCACGGAAATCAAGCAATTGTTGAGCGATGCGCGCGCAACAAGAAAAAACCGCGAAGTTCACTTTCCTCGGGATGGCGACGACGAGCTTGATCTTCACTTTGTGGCCGCAGCTATCCCATTGCGATTAGGCACGATATCTGGCCATGCGGTGACCTTCGCCAACGTGACGGAGCGGGTTTATAATGAGGGCGTCGAGCAGAGTGAGCACGCCGCCCGCGCGGTCATCGATTCCGCCAACGAAGCCGTTCTGGTATGTGATCGCGACGGGATCATCACCCATGCCAATGCCGCATCCAGCATCGTCTATGAAGGTGATCGCGTCGGGCGGGCTTTTGCCGATATCATCCCACTCGACTTCCACGGCACCTCGGGGGTTCTGCACCCCGACGACATGGTTGCCATGGTCGTTGCTGGCACGCCCTTACAGGGTATCGAGGCGACGGCGGTCAATGCGCCGAAGGTAAAGGACTATCTGGTCAGTGCCGCTCCGCTACGTGTAGCCGGCGGCCGGATTAGCGGCGCCGTCGTCACCATGGTCGATCTTTCTCACCGCAAGGCCGCCGAAGAACGGCAGCAGCTTCTGATGCGCGAGCTTGATCACCGCGTCAAAAACAGCCTTGCCATGGTCGCTTCTATCAGCGCGCGAACGGCGTCCACGGTGAGCACCGTGAAGGAGTTCCAGGCTGTGTTCTCCGGACGCATCCAGGCGCTCGCGGCGACTCACAATTTGCTCTTGGAGAACGCCTGGTCGTCCCTGGGATTACGCGACATCGTCAGGTCTGAACTTGCGCCATATGTTGATGACGCCATGGGCAGCGTCACGATCGATGGGCTGAACAGGGCGGTCACGCCACGCGCGGCGATTTCTTTCGGGCTGGTTGTGCATGAGCTTACAACCAACACGGTCAAGTACGGCGCCCTCTCGCAGGAAGGAGGACGCATTGCGCTGCGGGAGATCGGTGGCGATAATGGGAAAAATGGTCCCTTGGTTGTCGAATGGCGCGAATCCGGAGGGCCGCTTGTCGCGCCGTTGGAACGAAAGGGATTCGGGCATACCGTTATCACACGAAGTCTTCAGTATGGATCTGGCGGCGGCGCGGAATTCGATTTTGATCCGGCCGGCCTCGTATGCCGCATTTCGATTCCATCGGAGGATCTAAGCTAGTTTATCGTCTCGGCTTGCTGCCGAGGAGGCGTCCCACGGTAACGAACGCCAAATATCTCAGATACCACCGCATCTACGACAACGCATTTCCTTCGCTTTTGGCCAGCGCGACGGATCGCAGGAAATCGCAGATACGGCAGTACTTGGCGCGCCCGGAAGGATTCGAACCTCCGGCCCCCAGATTCGTAGTCTGGTGCTCTATCCAGCTGAGCTACGGGCGCGCGGGAAGGGGCGACATAGAGGGAAGGATCGGTGCGCGCAAGCCCCGGCTGCGCGCGTCCAGGCCGCTGTTGCTCCGGCGCGTCGCCGGGCATAGGGAACGGATGTGACGATCGCCGAACGCCGCCTTGCCCCTTCGCTCCTGCTGGCCGCGTCGATGCTCGCCGGCTGCGCGTCGCGCGGGGAATTTCCATCGCTCGCGATGCGCCCGGCCGAGTTCGATTCATCGATCGAGGCGCCGGAGCGCGCACCGGTCGACGTCCCCGCCGACGCGGCGCTCTCCGGCCAGGTCTCGGCCCTGGTCGCCGAGGCCGAGGCCGGCGGACGGGAGTTCGCGGCGGCCTACGGACCGGCGGAGACGGCGGTGGCGCGGGCCGGCGCGCGCGAATCGGACAAGTGGGTCGAGGCCGAGGTCGCCGTTTCGCGGCTTGAGGCCGCGCGCGGCCGCGCCGCCGCCGCGCTCGCCGAACTCCAGCAGCTCGCCGCCCGGCGCGCCGATCAGGCGACGAGCGAGGCGGACGACGCCGCGCTCCAGGCCGCGATCGACCGCCTGTCGCGGCAGGCGTCGGAAGACCAGGAGCGGCTCAACCGGCTGAAGGCGCGTCTCGGCGATTGAGCGCGGCGACGTGGCGTTTCGCCAGCTCGGCATAATGGGCGACGCCCTCGCGCATGCCGGCAAGGTCGTCCGGCGTGAGATCGCGGAGATATTTGGCGGGGCGGCCGGCCCAGAGCTGTCCGGCGGGAATGCACTTGCCAGGGGTCAGCATCGCGCCGGCGGCGAGCATCGCATCGCCCTCGATCGCGCAGCCGTTCATCACGATCGCGCCCAATCCGACGAAGGCGCGATCGTGGAGCCGGCAGCCGTGGACCATGGCGAGATGGCCGATCAGCACTTCGTCGCCGATGATCGTCGCGTGCCCGGCCTCGGCGCCCGGATGCCCGGATTCGACGTGGACGACGGTGCCGTCCTGGATGTTGGTGCGCGCGCCGATCCGGATCCGGTTCACGTCGCCGCGCAGCACGCAATTATACCAGATGCTCGATCCGGGGCCGATCTCGATGTCGCCGATCAGCCACGCGCCCGGGGCGACGAAGGCCGTCGGATCGATGGCCGGCGCCTTGCCGGCGAAGCTCAGGAGCGTTGCGTCGTCCACGCCGCCTTCTCCATCTCATAGACGATCACCGGATCCTCGGCCCAGGCCGGGCCCCGATAGTCGAGATCGGCCCGGCGGGTCATGCCGAGCCGCTCCATCAGCCCCCAGCTCGCGCTGTTGCCGATCACGGTCAGCGCGACCACGCGCGGCGCGTCGAGCCGGTCGAAGGCGAAATCGAGCGACGCGCGCGCCGCCTCCCTGGCATAGCCCTGCCCCCAGACATCCTCGCGCAGCCGCCAGCCGATCTCGTGCAGCCCCTCGACCGGCGCGCCGGCATCGTCGGCGATCTTGAGCCCGCAAAAGCCGAGCAACGCGCCGTCCGCCTTGCGCTCGACCGCCCAGAAGGTGAACCCGCGCTCGCCATGCCAGCGCATCAGCCGCGCGCGCAGCCGATCGGGTATCTCCTCTTCGGGCAGCGGCCCGCCGAGCCAGCGCATCACCGCCGGCGTGTTGGTGTGCGCGATGAACGGCGCGATATCGGCCTCGGTCCAGTCGCGCAGGATGAGCCGCGGGGTTTCGATCACCGGCCCGCTCAATGGCGCGGCCACAAATTGCGCCAGTTGATGATCGGCAGGATCGAGGCGTGATCGTCGCTCCAGCCCGCGAAGCCCGGCGTCGGCGTCAGCGTCTCCCAGTTGGCGGCATCGGCGCCGCTGAGCCGGGTCAGCCGCCGCAATGTCGCCGGGTTGCGCGAAACCGCGATCCAGACCGAGACGGTGGCGTTCAGCGTCTGCTCCTCGTCGGTCGGCACATATTCCATGATCTGCATATGCCAGCCGTCCTGCCGGGCGATCTCGGCGACGACCGGCTTGAGATCGAGATAGCGGTTTGAAATGTGGAACAGGACGATCCCGTCGCGCCGCACCGCGCGGCCATAGGTCGCGAGCGCCTCCCGCGTCAGCAGGTGCATCGGCACCGCGTCCGACGAGAAAGCGTCGATCGCCAGGATATCGAGCGAATTGGCCGGCTGGCGCGACAGGCTGAGGCGGGCGTCGCCAAGCACGATGCGGGCATCGGGCGCGCAGCGCGACAGGAAACTGAAGCTGTTGCGCGCGACATCGACCATCGCCGGATCGATCTCGAAGATCGTCCAGCTTTCGCCGGGCCGGAAATAGCAGGAGAGCGTGCCGCTGCCGAGACCGACGATGCCGACGCGCGGATGCGCCCCATAGAGGGCGAAGGCGTTCGACAAGGTGAGGCCGACGCCAGAGCGGCGGGCATAATAGCTGGTCGGGATCGTCTCGAGCCCCGGCAGCACGTTCTGGATGCCGTGGAGCGTGGTGCCGTGGGTCAGCACGCGGGCGATAACGACATTGTTGGCGTCGCGCCGGTCACTGACCTCGTAAATGCCGAAATAGGAGCGCGTGCGGGCATCGCCATGCGCGATGATCGCCCAGCCGCCATAGCTCAGCATCAACGCGCCGAGCGCGATCATATAAGGCCAGGGCCGGCCGAGACAGCCGAGCGCGAGCAGCGAGATCGCGATCGAAAGCCCCATCTTGAGCAGCGGCGAATCGCCGAATATCCCGGCCGCCGATTCAAACGAAAGCGCCAGCGCGAGCAACGGCACGGCGATGCCGAGCGCAAGCCGCCAGCGTTTCGGCCAGGGCACGAGGGCATATTGCGGCACCAGGATCGCGGCGGCGAGGATCAGCAGTGGATGCTCATAGGCCCAACTGAACACGAACGGCGCGACGATCGCGCAAAAGAGACCGCCGAGCATGCCGCCGAACGACATGGCGAGATAGAATTTGGTGAGATGGCCGACGGCGGGGCGCAGGCGGAAAAGCTGGCCGTGCAACGCGACAGCGATCGCGAGCATCAGGATCAGCCCCAATGTCACCGCGAACAGCGGGTTGCTGGCGCCGTTCGAGAAGACGAGGCCGCCGCAGATCAGGATGACAAGCGGCGCCAGCACGGTGATCGTATCGGCGAGCCAGCGCCGCTCGGCGAAGGCGATGACGAAACTCAGCAGATAAAGGCCGAGCGGCAGCACCCAGAGCAGCGGGATCGCGACGATATCGGTGGTGAGATGGGTCGTCGTCGAGAGCATCAGGCCCGACGGCACCGCGGCGAGCACGATCCAGTGGAGGATGCGCCTGGCCGTCGGCGGCGCTTCTGTCTCCTCCGGCATCACCTCGACCGCATTGCCCGGAACGGTCAGCGCGCAGCCGGCGACGAGCGCGACCAGCAGGGCATAGATGCCGGTCCACAGCCAGCTCTGCTGCTGGAGCCCGAGCAGGGGCTCGACGATCAGCGGATAGGAAAGAAGGCCGGCGAAGCTGCCGAGATTCGACGCCGCGTAGAGCGGATAGGGATCGCCCCGGCTCGTCTCCAGCGCATACCAGCGTTGCATCAGCGGCGCCTGCGCCGAGACGATGAAGAAGACCGGGCCGATCGACGAGATCAGGAACCAGGGCACCCAGAATTCGGGCTCGCCATCGGCGGGCGGCAGCGCGCTGGTGAGTCCGATCGGCAGCCACAGAGCGGCAAGGCCGAGCAGGATGATATGGATCCCGACCTGTTTGCGCGGCCTGAGACGCGCGAGCCAATGGGCATAGGCATAGCCGGCGAGCAACAGCGCCTGATAGACCAGCATCGCGCTGTTCCACACCGACGGCGCGCCGCCGACCCGGGGCAGCGCCATGCGCGCCACCATCGGCTGGGTCAGGAAGAGCAGGAACGATCCGATAACGATCGTCACGATGAAGAGCGGCCGCGCGAACCGCTCGCTCACCCTGTTCTCCGCGATGGCGGCGCTGTCCGGCACGCTTGCGTCCTTCATTGCGATTGCAGCGCGGCCACCGCCCGCTCGAGCGCATCGATCGTCTCGTCGATATGCGTCCGATGGGTGCGGAACGAGAGGATCGCGCAGCGCAGCCAGCTTTCGCCCCCGATACGTGTCCCGCTCATGAACACGCGGCCCTCCTTCTGGATGTGCGCCAGCAGGCGATCGTTGAAATCGCCGCCATCGCCGGCACGCGGGCGGTAACGGAACGCGACGACCGAAAGATCGGGCGCGATCGCTTCCCAATCCGGGGAGTCGGCGATCCGGGCGTGGAAATAGCGGGCGAGCTTGATCTTCTCGCTCTGCGCGGCGCGAAACGCGGCGACGCCGGCGAGCTGGAGCGGCAGCCACAGGCGAAGCGCGCGGAAATGGCGGGTGAGCTCGGGCGACAGATCGCCGGGCGACGGGCCGACCTCGCTTTCCCCCAGCGGCCGCAGATAATCGGCGCTGGCGCCGAAGGCGTCGAGCAGATGTTGGCCGTCGCGCGCGAGCACCGCGCCGGTGCCGTAGGGCAGGAACATCGTCTTGTGCGGATCGAGCGCGATCGTGTCGGCCCGCTCGATCCCGGCGAGCGCCGCCTTGCCCTCGTCGCACAGCATGAACAGGCCGCCATAGGCGCCGTCGATATGCATCCAGGCGTCATGTTCGGCGCACAGATCGGCGATGCCGCCCAACGGATCGACCGCGCCGGTATCGACCGTGCCGGCCGAGGCGACGACCAGCCATGGGCGGATGCCCTCGGCCCGGTCGCGCTCCAGTGCCTTGGCCAGCGCATCGAGCCGCATCCGGTGATCGGCGTCGGTCTCGATCAGCCGGCGCGGGGCACGCGCGCGGCCGGCGATGCGCAGCGCCTTGTCGACGCAATGATGGGCGAAGCGGGTGAGATAGACCGCGCCGCCCCCCTCCTCGTCGCGCGCCTCGCGGGCGGCGACGATCGCGGTGAGGTTCGCCATGCTCCCGCCCGAGGTGAGCGTGCCCGCCGCCGCCGCGGGATAGCCGATAACCGAGGCGAGCCAGGCGCAGGTCGCGTTCTCGAGCCGCACCGCGCCCGGCCCGGCCGAGGCGAAGCCGGCATATTTGTTCGCCGTCGCCGCGAGGAAATCGCCGAGCGCCGAATGAAACAGGCCGCCGCCCGGAATATAGCCGGTGAAGCGGGGCGATGCGGTGGCGATGCCGGGCCGATCGACGCCGCGGCCGAGCCAGTCCAGCACCGCCGCCGGATCGCGGCCGCCTTCCACGAATTCGGGGGTCAACGGATCGGCGAACACGTCCTCCCAGCCGCGATTGGCGGGCCCGTCCACCAGCTCCTCGAGGAAGCCCTGGGCATGATCAAAGGCGAGCGCCATCAGCGCCTTGCGCGCCGCGGCATCGGGCTCGAGCGGCGCCGCCGCCGCCTCGAGCGCCGCCAACTCGTCGCGCAGCCCCTGCATCAAGCGCCGAGCAGCCGCGCCGCATGGGCGGCATGATAAGTGAGCACGCCCGAGCAACCGGCGCGCTTGAACGACATCAGGGTTTCGAGCACCAGCGCGTCGCGCTCCCCCGCCTCCGCCGCCACGGCCGCCTCGATCATCGCATATTCGCCCGACACCTGATATGCGAAGACAGGGACTTCGAACCGGTTCTTCACACGGCGAATGATGTCGAGATAGGGCAGGCCGGGCTTCACCATCACCGTATCGGCGCCCTCGGCGAGATCGAGCGCGACCTCGCGAAGCGCCTCTTCCGCATTGGCCGGATCCATCTGATAGGTCTTCTTGTCGCCCTTCAGCAGCCCGCGCGAGCCGACCGCGTCGCGGAACGGCCCGTAGAAGGCCGAGGCATATTTGGCGGCATAGGCCATGATCTGGACGTTGACGTGGCCGCCCTCTTCCAGCGCCGCGCGAATCGCCCCGACCCGGCCGTCCATCATGTCGGAGGGCGCGACGATGTCGGACCCCGCCTCGGCCTGGACCAATGCCTGCCGGACGAGCATGTCGCTGGTGACGTCGTTGAGCACATAGCCATCGCCATCGACGATCCCGTCATGGCCGTGGCTGGTATAGGGATCGAGCGCGACGTCGGTGAGCACGCCCACTTCGGGCGCCGCCGCCTTGATCGCCTGGATCGCGCGGCACATGAGGTTGGTCGGGTTGAGCGCCTCGCGCGCATCGTCCGTCCGAAGCTCGCGCGGGGTGTTGGGGAAGAGCGCGATGCATGGGATGCCGAGATCGCGGGCTTCACGCGCGCGCTCGGCCAGCCGGTCCACCGACCAGCGCGACACGCCCGGCAGGGTCGCGATCGGCTCTTCGATCCCCTGCCCTTCGGTGACGAAGAGCGGCCAGATCAGATCGGACGGCGTCAGCACGGTCTCGGCGACCAGCGCCCGGCTCCACGGAGCAGAACGGGTGCGGCGCATGCGAAGGGCGGGAAAGGACGAAAGGCTCATTGCGGACGCGGCTTAGCGCGACGTAACGCCTTCGCCTAGCGGGAACGCTCCGTGCGCCGCCGAACTCCATTTCCGTCATTCCAGCGAAAGCTGGGATCTCCCTTGTCTTCTTCGCGCTTTCGCGCCTTCGCGCCTTTGCGTGACCCGATTCTGCTTTTCTCACGCGAAGGCGCGAAGAAGGAAAAGGTGAAGTGAGATTCCAGCTTTCGCTGGAATGACGAACGGGATGTTATTCCCCGCGCTATCCCGACGGCTTGAGCCGGCCGCCGGGCATGGCGGCGCCTTCGGCCTCCTCGATCGCCTCGTCGATGCTGATCGGCGCGCCCATTCGCGCCTTCTTCCAGCCGCCGTGGAGATAATAGCCGACCGCCATCGCGAGATTGGCGAAGGAGCTGACCGGGAAGCTCAGCCACAAGGCGTCCGCCCCAAGCCAGGGATAGGCGCCCAGTGCGAAGCCGAGCCGCACCGGGAACAAGCCGATCGCGAAGATGATCAGCGGGCCGATGACGGCGCCGTTCGCGCGCACCGTGCCGAACAGGATCATGGTGATGCCGAGCAGCAGGAAGCTCCAGGTCGCGAGCAACTGGATATGTTCGGCGATCGGCAGGGCCGGGCTGTTGCCGCCGAGGAACAGCGCGAGCGCCGGCCGATCGGCGATCGCGAGCAGGACGACGAGCACGCCGGTGATGAGCAGATTGTAGAGGATACCCGATCGCGTGATCGCGCTCACCCGCTCCCACTTGCCGGCGCCGATATTCTGCGCCGCCATCGCGCTCACCGCCGCGCCCAGCGCCATCGCCGGCATCTGGATATAGGTCCACAACTGGAGCGCGACGCCGAACGCGGCGGTCGTGTCCACGCCCTCGCGGTTGACCAGCCCGAGCGTCGCCAGCGCCGACGATGAGATGACGATCATCTGCAGGCCCATCGGGACGCCTTTGACGACGATCGTCTTGAGCAGGGCCGGATCGGGAATGAGATAGCGCAGCTCCGCCCCGCGCAATCTCAGCGGCAGGTCGCGAACGTAGATGTAGATGAGAATGCCGATCAGCGCGGTGTAATTGGCGATCACCGTCGCGGTCGCGGAGCCGGCGATGCCGAGCCGGGGCGCCGGCCCCAATCCGAGGATGAAGACCGGATTGAGGCCGCTGTCGAGCACCACCGACACGATCATGAACCAGAGCGGCGTCACCGCGTCGCCGGTGCCCCTCAGCCCCATCATGACGACCACCGCGAGCAGCAAAGGCGGCATGGCGATGAAGATGACGCGAAGGTAAGCGACGGCGAGCGGCTGCGAGGCCGGCGGCGTCGCGAGCAGGTGAAGCAGCGACGGCGCGAATATCCATCCCAGCACCGCGATCGCCGCCGCGACCGGCACGAAGCCGCCGATCGCGGTGCCGAACGCGCGGCGCACGCCATCCAGGTCGCGCCGTCCGAATGCCTGCCCGATCAGCACCGTCGCCGCCATGCCGAAGCCGAAGACGAACGACATCAAGAGGAACATGGTCATGTTGGCGTTCGAGGTCGCCGCCAGCGCATCCTCGCCAAGGAAACGCCCGACCCAGATCGTGTTGATCGATCCATTGAGCGACTGGAGGATCGAAGAGATGAGCGTCGGCACCGCGAAGGCGAGCAAAGTCTTGCCGATCGGCCCCGACGTCAGATCGCGCATCCCCCGCCGCGCGGGCGAGGCTGCGGGTGGTGATGCTTGTTCTTCGTCCGCCATATTCGCCCCCTCTTGTCCCCCTCCCTGGAAACAGGGAGGGGTTAGGGGTGGGTGGGGTTTCCACCCGCGCCGTCTTTTCCGGAGACGCACCCACCCCCGGCCCCTCCCTGCGTGCAGGGAGGGGAGGCTTTAGCCGAGCCTCGCCAGCGCCGCGCGGTATTTTTCCGCGTCGGAGGATTTTTCCGCATGGTCCGCCCGCGCCTTCTCCACCGCCTCGGGCTTGGCCCGCTCGACGAAGCTCGGATTGGCGAGGCGGGCGGCGAGGGAGTCGCGCTCCTTCTCGGCGGCCTCGGCGGCCTTGAGGAGGCGGGCTTTTTCGGCGGCGATATCGATCACGCCTTCGAGCGGGAGGATGAAGGTTGCCTCATCGACAACGATCTGCGCCGCGCCGCCCGCCGGCGGCGCCGACTCATGCGTCTCGACCCGTGCGAGCCGGCCGAGCGCCGCAGCATTGGCTGCGAGCCGCGCGTTCGTCGCCGCGTCGGCACCCCGCACGTGCAGCGCCAGCCGCGCGCCGGGCGGCACGTTGAGCTCGGAGCGCGCGGCGCGGATACCGCTCACCAGCCGGATCAGCCAGTAGATCTCCGACCCCGCCTCCGGATCAAGCGCCCGCGCGTCCGGCACCGGCCATTTCGCGACGATCAACGGGTAAGGCCGCTCGCCCATCGCGTTCCACAGCTCCTCGGTGACGAAGGGCATGAACGGGTGGAGCATCACAAGAATCTGGTCGAGCACCCAGCCGGCGACCGCCCGGGTCTCCGCGGCCTCTAGCCCCTCCCCTTCAGGAGCGTCAGGTGAACCGCGCCCCGCGCGGTTCAGGTCAGGCCGGGGGCCTGACCGACCTGACGCTGGGTTGGGGTGGGGCATGTCGTCTCCCTCCCGCGCCGCATCGACAGGCCCTCCCCCGGCCCCTCCCGCAAGCGGGAGGGGAGACAGCACTGGCTTGATCAGCTCCAGATACCAGTCGCAGAACGTGCCCCAGGTGAACTGATAGATCGCATTGGCCGCGCCGTCGAAGCGCAGCTCCGCGAGCGCGAGATCGAGCGCCTGCACCGTCTTCACGGTCTCGCCGACGATCCACTTGTTGACCGGCAGCGTCGCCGCCGGCGCCTCCAGCGTCTGCGACGCACCGATCCCGTTCGACTGGCAGAAGCGCGCCGCGTTCCACAGCTTGGTCGCGAAGTTGCGATAGCCCTCGACCCGCTTCTCATCCATCTTGATGTCGCGGCCCTGGCTCTCCATCGCCGCCATGAAGAACCGCAGCGCATCGGCGCCATATTTGTCGATCAGCCCGAGCGGGTTGACGACATTGCCCTTCGATTTGGACATCTTCTGCCCGTCGGCGGCGCGGACGAGGCCGTGCAGGTAGAGCGTCCTGAAGGGCACATCCTTCATGAAGTGCATCCCCTGCATCATCATCCGCGCGTCCCAGAAGAACAGGATGTCGAAGCCGGAAATCAGCACATCGTTGGGGTAGCGACCTTGGAGTTGCACTCCCCTCCCGCTTGCGGGAGGGGTTGGGGGAGGGCCTGTCGAGGCGAGCGCGTCGTTGGTGGACACGCCCCCCCCTAGCCCCTCCCGCAAGCGGGAGGGGGATTCTTCGGGCCAGCCCATCGTCGCGAACGGCCAGAGCGCGGAGGAGAACCAGGTGTCGAGGACGTCGGGATCACGCTGAATGTTTATAGTGGTGCCTTGGCGGATCTGACTATGATCCCCTTCCTCGACCTCCACCCACAGGTCGAAGACGCTCCTATCCACTTGTGCATAATATTCCTCGGCCTGCCTCAAGGCGCCTTCAGGCGTAAGGGCGACAAAGATTTTCTCTGGAATGGAATTATCCAGTTCGCCGTTCGTGACGGCAGGCCCAAACCACGCCGGAATCCGGTGCCCCCACCACAATTGCCGGCTCACGCACCATGGCTGGATGTTCTCCATCCAGTTGAAGAAGGTCTTTTCCCAGCTCTTCGGCACGATCTTGATCGCGCCCGACTGCACCGCCTCGATCGGCCGCTTCGCCAGCATCTCGGCATCGACATACCATTGGTCGGTCAGCCACGGCTCGATCACCTCGCCCGAGCGGTCGCCATAGGGGGTCTGAATCGTGCGCGGTTCGGCGTCGTGCTCGACGCCGTCCTTGTCGACATGCGGCACGAGCACGCCATCCGCCTTCAGCCGCGCGACCACCAGCTTGCGCGCCTCGAACCGGTCGATGCCGAGCAGATCGTCGGGGATCAGCCCGTCGCTCGTCTGCGTCACCTGCGCCTTGGCGTCGAGCATGTTGAGCATCTCGCCCGCCTTGAACCCGGCGCGCTTGCCCACCTCGAAATCGTTGAAGTCGTGCCCCGGCGTGATCTTCACCGCGCCGGTGCCCAGCGTCGGATCGGCATGTTCATCGGCGATGATCGGGATCAGCCGGCCGGTGATCGGCAGCCTGATCTGCTTGCCGATCATCGCCTTGTAGCGTTCATCCTCGGGATGCACCGCGACCGCCATGTCTGCGAGCATCGTCTCGGGCCGCGTCGTCGCGACGGTGATCGATCCCGACCCATCCGCCAGCGGATAGCGGATCTGCCAGAAGCTGCCCTTGACCTCCTTGGTCTCGACCTCGAGGTCGCTGATCGCGGTGCCGAGGCCGGGGTCCCAGTTCACCAGGCGCTTGTCGCGATAGATCAGGCCCTGATTGTAGAGATCGACGAACACCTTGAGGACGGCCTTCGAAAAGCCCTCGTCCATCGTGAAGCGCTCGTTCGCCCAGTCCATCGAGCAGCCGAGCCGGCGGAGTTGCTGCGTGATCTCGCCGCCGCTCTCCGCCTTCCACTTCCACACCAGGTCGACGAACTCGTCGCGGGTGAAGTCGGTGCGCTTCCGCTGCTTCTCATTGAGCTGGCGTTCGACCACCATCTGGGTCGCGATGCCGGCATGATCGGTGCCGACCACCCAGAGCGCGTCCTTGCCCTTCAGCCGCGCATGGCGGACCAGCACGTCCTGCAACGTATTGTCCAGCGCATGGCCGATGTGGAGCGAGCCCGTCACGTTGGGCGGCGGGTTGACGATCGTCCACGGCTCCGCGCCCGGGCGGTCCGGATGGAACAACCCTTCGCGTTCCCAATAAGCATACCAGCGCGCCTCGATCGCGCTTGGGTCGAAGGTCTTGGGGAGTTCGCTCATGTCGGGGCGCTTAGCGGAGAGACGCGGCGCCCGGCAATGGCGGCTTGCGCGTTACTGTGCCGTCAGTGGCGCGTCGCCCGGCCCGCGATGGAGCCAGCGGGCGAGCCAGGCGTCGACCTCGCGATACCATTGGATCGAGTTGCGCGGCTTCAGCACCCAGTGATTCTCGTCCGGGAAGACGAGCAATCGCGAGGGTACGTCGCGGCGCTGGAGCGCGGTGAAGGCACCGAGCCCCTGGCTGTAGGGGATGCGGAAATCGCGTTCGGAATGGATCACGAGCGTCGGCGTCCGCCAGTTCTGCGTGAACCGCGCCGGGTTCCAACGCTCCATCGTCGCCGCAGCCTGAGGATCGGTATAGGCGCCGCCGAATTCGTGGTCGTTGAACCACAGTTCCTCGGTTTCGAACGACATGGCGCGGGTATCGAAGACGCCGTCATGGACGACCAGGCATTTGAAGCCGTCGTTCCACTGCCCGGCGATCCAGTTGATCATATAGCCGCCATAGGAGCCGCCGAGCGCGCACGCATTGGCGACATCGATCCCCGAATCCTCGCGCCCCGCAGCGGCGAGGCCGAGCCGCAGATCCTGGAGCGGCTTGCCGCCCCAGTCGCGGTTGATCGCGTCGGTGAAGGCCTGGCCGTAGCCTGTAGACCCGTGGAAATCGACGGTCACCGCGGCATAGCCGGGCGCGGTGAACAGCCAGGGGTTCCAGCGATAGGACCAGGCATTGCCGAACGATCCCTGCGGCCCGCCATGGATCAGGAAGGCGACCGGCAGTCGGCCCGATGCGTTTTCGGGCTTCACGATCTGGCCCCACACCGTGTCGCCTCCAGCGCCCCGGAAATGGAAACGCTGGACATGGACCGGATCGATACCGGCGAGCTTGTCGGCATTGACCTGGGTGAGCTGCGTCACCCGCCCGTCGGCGCCGAGATGGTAGAGATCGTCGGGCGCGGTCAGCGAATTCATCGTGTAGATCACCGATCCGTCGGCGAGGGGAATGACGTTGCCGACGGTGCCGGCCTGGGTCAGCCGGGTCGCGCGGCCGGTGGCGACATCGACGCGGAACAATGGCTCGTCGAGCACCTCGCCGGCGGTGACATAGAGGCTGCGCGAATCGGGCGCCCAGGCGATCGATCCCGCAGAGCGATCCCACGCCTGCGTCAGTGCCCGCGTCTCGCCGGTCGCGAGATTACGCAGGTGGATCACCATCCGGTCCGATTCATAGCCCGGTCGCGCCATTGCGCCCCAGGCGAGCCAATGGCCATCGGGCGAAACCGCCGGCAGCGTATCTGTCGCCCGGTTGGCGGCGGTCAGATTGGTCGGCGCGCCGCCGTCGGCCCGCGCCGCGAAAATGTCGAGATTGGTCGAGCTCGCCTCGATCCGCCCGGCCTCGCGCAAGGCGAAATAGAGCGTGCGCCCGTCCGGGCTCCAGGCCAGCTCCTCGGCGCCGCCGAACGGCTTGGACGGCGAATCACCGATCAGGTTGGTCGCGATCGGCGTGCCGGCCCCATGCGCGCGTCCGTCGTCGAGCGGCACGATGAAGATCCGCGAGCGCGTGCCCGGCGTGACCCACGTATCCCAATGGCGCACGAAGAGCTGGTCGTACGTCCGGCCGCTCCCCTGCCCCGTCGCCGGCGGCGGCACGTTGGCGCAGTCGATATCGGCGCATCTGAGGTCGCGGTCGGCCCACAGCGCGACCTTGTCGCCGGTCGGCGCCATCAGATAGCCGCCGAGATCGACGTCGAACCGAGTCACCTGCTCGGGGTCGCCATCCGCGCCATGGCCGCCGATCGCGATCCGCCAGAGCTGGTCGCTGCCCGACGCATCGGTCATGTAATAGAGCCAGCGCCCGTCCGGCGAGAAATGCGGATCATGCTCGTTATGATCGGCGCTGGAGGCGATCTTCACCGCGCGGCCGTTCGGCGCGCTCATGTCCAGCAGCCACAAATCGGTGCGGCCGCGATTGGCGTCGAGATCGGTCTCGCGCAACTGATAGGCGATCCAGCGCCCGTCGGGCGAGGCGGCCGGGGCGCCGATCCGCCGCATCGTCGCGAGATCGGTCGCGGTCATCGGACGGGCGAAGGCGGCGGGGCCGACGGCGAAGGCGAGCAGTGCGAGACTCGCGGCGAGCAGCTTCTTCATGCACAGTGGATAGACCGTCGCGGCCTCATCCGGCAAGCGCGCCCCTGCGGGTCAGGCAGCCCCGAAGGCGTCGTGATAATGGACGGTTCCGGCAGCACGCACGGCGCCGAACCCCAGCGCCTGGAAATAGGGGCCGGCGCGCCGGGATAGGAGAGCGTCGGATCGTGCGAGAAGCCGAAACGCCCGTAATAAGCGGGATCGCCCAGCACCACGCAGCCGGCCGCCTCCGCCGCCTTCAATCGCCCCAATCCTTCCGCGATCAGCGCGTCGCCGATCCCGCGCCGCTGCCGGTCGGGCCGCACGGCGACGGGCCCCAGCCCGAACCAGCCCACCGCGCCGTCTTCGACGGCGACCGGCGAGAAAGCGACATGGCCGACGATCTTGCCTTTCTCCTCGGCCACCAGCGACAGCGACAGGACGCCGGCCGCGCGCAGTGCCGCGACGATGGCCGCTTCCGTTCCACTGGCGTGAGTCGCACCGGCGAAAGCCGCCTCAATCACATCATGGATCGCGTTCGAGTCCCCGGGCCGCTCGGCGCGGACGAGCGGTGGACTCAAAGGGCGCGGCCGGTGATCCGGGCGATCTCGCGAGTCACCAGCGACTCGACGATCGCGGGCAGATTCTCGTCGAGCCAGTCCTTCAGCATCGGCCGCAGCATCTCGCGCACCACCGCCTCGAGCGCGCCCGCCTCGGGCGGCGCCTCGGCGCGCTGGCGCAGGGCCGAAAGGCTCGCGAGCCGCTCGCGGCTGGCGGCGGCGGCATTGTCCGAGAGGAGCCCGGCCGCTTCCGAGACCGGATCGTCGAGCTCCAGCACATCCTCTTCCGCCGGCGCCGGCGCCGCGTCTTCCGATGCCGGCTTGCGAACACGCGGACCCGGCGCGGACACGCGACTGTCCTCGGCGATCACGCGTTTGATCGACGCGAGTATCTCTTCCATCGACGGGTCTTGCCGCGCATCACTCATAGCGCCGCTTCTATTGCTTATTGCGGAAGCTGTGTCACGGGGCTGTTTGCGTCGCTCGGCACGGTGCGCGTCGAGACGATCCGCGGATCGGGCCCGTCATCCCAGTCCGACCAGTCGTGGCGATGGGCGTTATAGTCGGCGGTCGGATCGTAGAGCGGGCCGCCATCGAGATTGAGATCCTGCGCCTCCGCCTTGCCCATCACGTTAAGGAGCTGGAACCCGGCGACATAGGCGTCGTGGCGGGCGGTCACGAGCGCGACCTGGCTGTTCAGCAATTCCTGCTCGGCATTGAGCACGTCGAGCACGTTACGCGTGCCCACCGTCTGCTCGGCGCGGGTGCCTTCGAGCGCGAGCTGGTTGGCGGCGACCGCGACCTCGTTGGAGGCGATCGCGTCCATCGCCGCGCGATAGGCGGCGTAGGCGGAACGCGTGCCGGCGACGACCTGGCGTTCGATGACAACCGATTGTTCGAGGAATTGCGAGCGCGTCGCCTGCGCCTGGCGGACGCGGGCCGAAGCGGCGCCGCCCTGATAGAGCGGCACGGTGAGCTGGAGGCCGATGCCGTTCACCAACGTGCTGTTCGGCAGCGATCCGTCCGGCAGCCCGGCCGCGCGGTCTGCGGTGCCGAGCGCGTTGACATATTGGGTCTGGTTGACCGCCGACACGGTCGGCAGCCGCGCGCCGCGCGCCACCGCCACGTCATAACCCGCTGCCCGCGCCTGGGCGACGATCGAGGCGAGATCGGAATTGCTCTCGAGCGCGACGTCGCTGGCCGAATCGGCGCTCGTCGGCAGCGTCGGCAGGGGCGGCGGCGGCTGCAGGTCGGCCGGGGCCTCGCCGATCACGCGGCGATAGCTCTGCTCGCTTGCCTCAAGCTGGCTCTGCACCGCGAGCAGCTGCGAGCGGGCGAGCGCGAGTCGCGCTTCGGACTGGGCGACATCGGTGCGGGTGAGATCGCCGACCTCGAACCGATCGCGGGTCGCCTGGAGATTGGTCTCCAGTACGCGGACGTTGTTCTGATTGAGCTGGACGATCGATCGGTCGCGGATCACGTCCATATAGGCGGTCACCGCGTCGGTGAAGACGTCGCCTTCGGTCGCGCGCAGATCGGCGCGGCCGGCATCGACGCGGACATTGGCGGCGCGCACCGAATTACGCACGCGCCCGCCGCTGTAGAGCGGCAGGCTGATATCGGCGCCGGCCGACAATGTGCGGCCGTCCTGGCCGACGATGTTGCGGGTGACGAGATCCTGGTTGAGCCCGGCATTGGCCGATATCTGGGGCCGGCCGCCGGCGCGGGCGATGGCGACCCCCTCGTCGGTGGCGCGGAGCCGGGCGCGTTCGCCGCTCAGCGTCGGATTGCTGTTATAGGTCCGCACCAAAGCATCGCGCAGCGTCTGCACCGGCCCGGTCTGGACCGGCGCGGCGGGCATCGCCTGAGGCTGGACGTCCGCCGGCACGGCCGGTCCCTGCACCGGCGCCTGCGCCGAAGCCGCGACCGCCGCAAGCGCGGTCCCTCCGATCGCGGCCACAAAGGCTCCCCGCATCACGCTGTCACTCCGTTTCAAAAGCTGAAGCCGCGCGGCTTCGCGAAACCCGGCAGGGTCGCGGCGGCCGCGTCGGCGATGATGGTGGTGCCGAGCGCACGGCCGGCGACGCGGCCGATGGCGAGGCGGGTGACGCCCCGATCGGCGAGCACGAACGCGATCTCGCCTTGCTCGACCTGGTCGAGGATCGCCTGCGGGATCTCCTCGACCGCGCCGTCGATCAGGATGAAATCATAAGGCCCGCCCGCGGCATGGCCAATGTTCAGCGGCCCTTCGACGACGGCCACGCCGGTGCCGGCCAACGCCGCGCGCGCCTGCCCGGCAAGCGTCGCCGAGTCCTCGACCATCGTCACCGCGTGGACGAGGCGGGCCAGCACCGCGGCCGAATAGCCGGTGCCGGCGCCGATCACGAGCACCGACTCGTCGCCCTTCAAATGCGCTTCGGTCAGCAGGCGGCCGACCACCATCGGCGGATTGAGCGCGCGGCCCTCGCCCAGCGGGACCGCGGCGTCGGCATAAGCGACGGCGCGGCGATCCGCCGGCACGAATCGCTCGCGCGGGACTTCGCTCATCGCGGCGACCACAGCCGGGTCGTTGACCCCGGTGGTCCGGAGCTGGCTCGCCACCATCGCGCGGCGCATCTGATCGAAATTCTGCTCGGTCATCTGGCGGGCTCTACTCGCATAACTGTTATAGTGATGCAATACACTAGTTCGTCTCAACGGCTTTTATCGGCCGACCCCCTCCGGGCCAAGCGCAGATGGCCCTTCTTCGCGAATGCAGCAAGGGCCATGCCAGCTTTTTGGGGGTTGGGGATTGGGGACTGGAAAACATTGCCTCTCTCGGAGAGACCCCATTCCCCCAACCCCGAACCCCCAGACCCCAATCGTCCATAACCGGACAGTCGCTGTCCGCGCGCGGACAGTTGGCGCGCGCCGGCGGCTCCTGTAGCGCGGGCGCGATGGACGCGAGGGACGGACCTTTCGACCGCCGGCTGCGCCGGCTGCGCCGCGATCGCGCCGCGCGGACTGTTGATGCGGATTACCTGCACCGTCGCGCCGCTGCCGAGCTTGGCGAGCGGCTCGATCTCGTCACCCGCCGCTTCGAGCGCGCGCTCGATCTCGGCTGCGGCACCGGCGCGATGGGCGATTTGCTTGCCGCGCGCGGGATCGCGACGATCTCCGCCGATGCCGGCGCGGCGTTCGCCGCGGCGGCGCGCGGGGTCCAGTGCGACGAGGATGCCCTGCCCTTCGCCGATGGCGCCTTCGACCTGGTCGTCTCGGTCGGCGCGCTCGACACGGTCAACGATCTACCCGGCGCGCTGACCCTGATTCGCCGGACGTTGCGGCCCGACGGCCTGTTCCTCGCCGCGTTCGCGGGCGCCGGCGGCCTGCCGGTGCTGCGCGGCGCCTTGCGCGCGGCGGAGGAGGCGGAAAGCCTGCCGCCCGCGCCGCGCCTCCACCCGCAGATCGACGTGCGCGCCGCCGGCGATCTTCTCACCCGCGCCGGCTTCGCCTTGCCGGTGGTGGATCGCGAGGAGGTGGCCGTCCGCTTCCCCGATCTCGGCCGCCTCGTCGCCGATCTGCGGGGCATGACGGCGACGAACATCCTCGCCGAGCGATCGCGCCGTCCGTTCGGGCGATTGGGCTATACCGCCGCGGCGGCTTCTTTCGCCGGCGCCGCCGACGTCGACGGACGGACGGCGGAGCGGTTCGAGATTCTCTATCTAAGCGGCTGGGCGCCCGCGCCGGAGCAGCCCCGGCCCGCCCGGCGCGGCAGCGGCGCGGTCTCGCTCGCCGACGCGCTCAAACCAAAGCCGCCAACGGCGGGATGAGCGGCGCGTCGGCCGGCGGCATCATGCCGGCGTCCATCTCTTCCGGCCGGAGCCAGGCGAGCGCGTCCGCATCGAGCGCGCGCGGCGTCCCGCGCCACGACCGGCACAGATAAAGCAGCAGGATCATGTGCCGGCCGCCAAGCGGCGCGCTGGCGAAGGCGGCGGGCGCGAGAGCGGCGGGATCGACGGCGATGCCGAGCTCCTCGTCCAGCTCGCGCACCAGCGCCGCCTCGGGCGTCTCGCCGGGTTCGACCTTGCCGCCCGGGAATTCCCACAATCCGGCCATCGCCTTTCCCGGCGCGCGCCGTTGCAGCAACACGCGCCCGTCCCGGTCCGCGAGCGCGGCGGCGACGACGATCATTGTCGGGATTTTTTCCAAGTCGCGCTCCCTCGGTAAGACTTTCTTAACTTCACAGACAATATTCTCGCTTCAAAATAAGCAAAAATCGCGTGTGGAGGCCAAAATGAGGGGAATTCACGGAATCTTCCGTGATGAACGGGGCGCGACGGCTATCGAATACGGCCTCATCATCGCGATGATCGTGCTGGCCATGTTCGCCTCCCTGTCGCAAGTCGCGCGCGTCACCACCGGCATGTGGAACAACGTGTCATCCGCGGTGCAGAATCACAACTGATCGGATTAAGTATTTGGAAACTTCCTCGCCCTAGAAGCCGGGCTAGCTGACCCGGATCTTTTGAGCGGGGGCGGCCCGGAAGTGTGGACTTCCAAAAGTGGGATTGGATCAAGGAGACCGGAAATGCAGTTCATTCGCAAGATTTTCAAGGACAAGAAGGGCGCCACCGCCATCGAATATGGCCTGATCGCCGCCCTCATCGCCGTTGCCGCCATCACCGCGATGCAGGGCCTCGGCACCAGCCTGACCAACACGTTCACCAACGTCTCGACGGCGATGAACAACGGCTAAGCCAGATAAGCCGTAAGGCTTATACCGGAATCGGGCGGCGGGAGCGATCCCGCCGCCCTTTTCTTATGCGCCGGATCAACCGATCCCGAGGAACTTCTCGCGCCGGTCCGCGCGCAGCTCGTCGCGCGGCCGCGGGGTCAGCGCCGCCAGCTCCTCCTCGATCGCCGCGCCGAGCGCGGCGATCGCCTCGCCCGGATGCCGGTGCGCGCCGCCGACCGGCTCGGGCACGATCCGTTCGATCACGCCAAGGCCGAGCAGATCCTGCGCGGTGATCTTCATCGCCTCGGCCGCGTCGGCCGCCTTCTCGGCGGTGCGCCACAGGATCGAGGCGCAGCCTTCGGGCGAGATCACCGAATAGATGCTGTGCTCCAGCATCAGCACGCGGTTCGCGGCGGCGATGGCGATCGCGCCGCCCGAGCCCCCTTCCCCGACGATCGCGGCGACCATCGGCACACCCAGTTTCAGGCATTCCTCGGTCGATCGGGCGATCGCCTCGGCCTGGCCGCGCTCCTCCGCCTGCACGCCCGGAAAGGCGCCGGCAGTGTCGACCAGAGTGAGCACCGGCAATCCGAAACGGTCGGCGAGCGCCATCAGCCGGACCGCCTTGCGATAGCCTTCGGGCCGCGCCATCCCGAAATTGTGACGGAGGCGGCTTGCGGTATCGTCGCCTTTCTCATGTCCGATCAGCATGATCTTGCGCCCGTTCATCCGCGCGAAGCCGCCGACGATCGCCTGATCCTCGCCGAAGCCGCGGTCGCCGGCGAGCGGCACGAAATCCTCGACGAGGGCCGCGACATAATCCTTGAAATGCGGCCGCTCGGGATGGCGGGCAACCTGCGTCTTCTGCCACGGCGTCAGCCTGGCATAGGTGTCCCGCAACTGCTTTTGCGACCGCTCCTCGAGCTTGGCGATTTCGGCGGCGATATTGGGCTCGTCCGCGGAGGCGGTCTCCCGAAGCTCGGCGATGCGGGCTTCAAGCTCCGCCACCGGCTTTTCGAAGTCGAGGAAGGTAGGCATGGCAGGCGGCGGGGGTTAGGCCGGCTTGCCGTCCGCGTCAACGCGCCCCGAAAATAGGGACAGTTCCTATTTTTCGGGGACTGTCCCTATTTTTTGTCCGCCAGCGGGTGACGGCTGTTGACCAGCTCGACCAGCCGGCGCGAATCGACATGGGTGTAGATCTGAGTCGTCGCGATGTCGGCGTGGCCGAGCAGCATCTGCACCGCGCGCAGGTCCGCGCCGCCTTCGAGCAGGTGGGTGGCGAAGGCATGGCGAAGGACGTGCGGGCTGATCCGGTCGGGCGGAATACCGGCATCGGCGGCGAGTTCCCGTACCAACTGGTAGAGCCGCACCCGGCTCAGATGCGTCTTCCCCGATGGAAACAGCCAGGCCGAATCGCGCGGCACATGAGTCGCCCATAAGGCCACCGCCGCGCGCGCGCGATCCGAGATCGGGACGAGCCGCTCGCGCCCGCCCTTGCCCTTCAGGATCAGGAACGGCCGGTCGGGGGCGATCGCGTTGCGGGGCAGCGACACCAATTCGGTCGCGCGCAGCCCCGATCCGTAGAGCAGCTCAACGAGGGCGGCCATCCGCGGCGCGAGCACTCCGCCTGCGGCCGTGCGCCGCTCGATCTCGGCGAACAGGGCATCGACCGCGCGATGATCGAGGATCCTGGGCAGCGGCCGCTGCATGCCCGGCCGCGGCAGCGCGGCGGAGGGATCGTCGGCGCGATAACCCTCGTCGTGGAGGAATCCGTAGAAGCGCCGGAGCGCCGCCGCCTTGCGCGCCACGCTCGCGCGGGCGAGCGGCAGCCAGGCGTCGGCCAGACCTCGCAAATCCTCCGCCCCCGCCCCTTCGAGCCCGCTCGGCAGCAGCGCCGACGCACCCTCCAGGTCGCGCTGGTAGGCGAGCAGGGTGTTGCGCGCCGCGCCGGCTTCCGCCGCCATCATTTCGAGGAAGGCCGCGATCGCGCGCCCGTCGCTTGCCTTGGGAGGATCGCGCTCGGCGCGCGCGCTCACAGCCGCGCGATCGCCTCGGCGGCGATCATCCGCGCCTCCTGGTCGAGCCCGACCGCCTTAAGGTCGCGCACGATGCGGAAGAGATAGGCCGGCGGCACGCCCGCCCAGCCGCTCGCCTGCATCCCGGTCGCGGCGAGCAAGGCGACGGTGCCCGGCTGGTTGGCGCGCACCGCCTGGTCGATCGCCGCCGACCAGCGGTCGTTGTTCACCACAAGCCCGGCCGCGCCGCCGAGCCGGGAGGCGTCGCTCCCCGAAATCCGGCCGAGCCCGGCAAGCGCCGCGACCAGCATCTGGGCGCGGACATGGCCGGGGCTGGTGTCGGCGTCGATATAGGCCTGGATACGGTCGGCCCCGAGATCGACCGACGCGCGCGGCGATCCCACCGCGAGCATCGCCCAGCCGCGGCTATCCTTCGCATCCTCGACCACCCGGCTCCATCGCGCCGCTTCGGCGTCCATGCCGGCCGAAAGCATCGCGGCGATGAGGTCCGCGGCGGCGTCGGCATGATCGGACGAAGGCTCGATCCGCGCCGCCGCGCCGGCGGTCAGGATCAGGCGGGCATAGCGGTCCCGCGCGCCGGCGGGCTCGGTCCACAGGCCGCGCATCGCCGCGATCCGGCCCGCCGGCGTCGGATCGATCCACGCCGCGCGCAGCCGTGCGCCGATCGTCCCCGATTGCTCGGCCGGATCGGTCTGGTCGAAGACCTGGCTATAGGCCTCGACCAGCGAGCGCGAGGAGAAGACGCCGAGCGCGGCGGCGCTGGCGGCGGCGTCGAGCCGCTGGTCGAGCGGCATCATCGGCGCCCGCGCGAACCAGGCCGCGTAGCGCGGTCCCGCCGCGGTCATCAGCGGCGCCGGGATCGGCGTCCCGGTCGCGCTGGCGAGGCCGAAGCGCCAGGGGTTGATCCCGCCGACCCCGTCCCATTCGACGCTGGCCGCGCGCCGGGCCTGGGTGCCGGCGCCGATCACCTTTTCGGCGAGCATCAGATCGATGCCGCCGGCGCCCTGCTGGCGCGCCTGATCGGACAGCGACGAGGCGCGCGTCGGCTCTCCTTCCAGCGCGGCGCACATCGCGTCGGCCATCGTCCATACCGGCGCGCGCGAATGCGTCCGCGCGACGGGGACCAGCGGGCAGAGCGCGGCGGGATCGGCGGTGGCGAGCGCGGTCTGCGCCGCCGCCTCGATCATCCGCGGCGTGTAATTGGACGGATCGACCGCCTGGACGAGCATCCGCGCCGCATCCGCCTCGCCCATCCGCAGCAGGAGATCGGCGCGCGCCGCGACCCAATCGACCGGATTGATCCCGGCCGGCGCCGCGGCGCGCGACAGCAGGGCGCGGCGCAGCAGGATCGAGGCCCAGCGCGAGGGCAACGGCGCATCCACCTCGCGCATCAGCGCGGCGAGGAAGGCGCCATTGGTCGCGCCGAACGCGCCGGGACCGAGGCCGGAATAGCCGGGCTCGAGCACGCCCACCATCTCGACCGGACGCGCCGCGGCGGCGGGCACGGTGAAATAATTGGTCGGCTGCGGCGTTCCGAGCGGGTTTTGCGCCGCCGCCTGGGCCTCCACGGGATTGCCGGTTTCCTGCGTGGCAGGAGCGGCGCCCGGCGCCGCGCCGGTCGCGGCGGGCGGCGGCACATTCGCCTGCGCCGGTGGCGGCGCCCTGGTCTCGGGCGGCGGCAGCGTCTGGGTATTGCCGAAACCGGGCGGCAGCAGCGATTCGGGGCCGCCGCGCCCCTGGCTCAGGGCCGGGATCGCGACGAGGACCGACACCGAGGCGCCGGCGAGCAGCGCCCTAGCGCGCCAGGACTTCATTGGTGACGTCCTGCTCGACCTGTTGGGTGGGCACCTCGTGCGTACGCATCCCGAGCCAGACGAGAAAGGCGATCAGGAGGATGACGAGGATCAGCAGGATCGCCGGCAAGGGCGACCGGCGGCGGCGGGCGGGTTCGAAGCGAGCCTGTGGCATGGCCGGCCTTTTGCCCCACGCGGACCGGCTCTGTATAGCCCCTCGCATGTCCGAAAATGCCGCTTTGCCACGCCACGACCGCGAAAATGCGCCGGATCGCGCGCCGGATCGCGCGCCCGATCGCCCGATCGTGCTGATCGGGCCGATGGGCGCTGGCAAGTCGACGATCGGGCAAAGGCTGGCGACGCGCCTCGGCCTCCCCTTCACCGACGTCGACCGCGAGATCGAGCGGGCCGCCGGGCTCGACATCTCCGCCATCTTCGCGCGTCATGGCGAGGCCGGGTTCCGCGACGGCGAGCGGCGCGTGATCCGACGCCTCGCGGGCGGGCCGGTCCAGGTGATCGCGACCGGCGGCGGCGCCTTCGTGAACGGGGAGACCCGCGCCCTGCTCCTCGGGTGCTGCCATGTCGTCTGGCTCGACGCCCCGCTTGCGACGCTGGCCGCGCGCGTTCGCCGGCGCGGCGGGCGGCCGCTGCTCGACGGCCGCGATCCGCTGGCCGCGCTGACCGCGCTCGCGGCCGAGCGAACGCCCTTTTATGCCGAGGCGCATGTCCGGATCGAAGCGGTGGGCGATCGCGGCGCGGTGGTCGATGCGATCGTTGCGGCACTGCCCTAGCGTCCAGACCCCTAGCCGCAGTCGGGCTCGATCGCTCGCTCCGGCGCGGTGATGATCCGGTCCTGACGGGCGCGCAGATCGCCGGATTCGATCTGCGCCTTCAGCCGCTCGCGGTCGCGGGCGCGGTAGAGATCCTCGGTGCGGTCGATCTCGGCGGGCTCGATACCGGTGCTCTCCATCGCCATGCGCGCCATACGGACCGCCGAATCGAGCACTTCGCGCACCGCCCCGGCGATCGGCGCGCCCCTGAGCTTGAGCAGCGCCCGCCGGTCATAGGCACGAACGAACATCGCCGCCTTGGGAAATGCCTCGTGCACCGCTTCGACGAAGCCGGGGCTGATCTGATCATCATCGAGGCAGAAAAGGATCAGTTCGGCCTCCGCCGCGCCGGCCTGGCGCAGGAGATCGAGCCGGGTGCCATCGCCGAAATAGACCTTGGCGCCGAACGATCCGGCGACGTCGATCATCTCGACGTCGCGGTCGATCAGCGTGACCGGAATGCCCTGCGCCATCAGCATCTGCGCGACCGTCTGGCCGAAGCGGCCATAGCCGACGATGATCGCGTTCGATCCGTCCGCGCTCGGCCCGTCGCGCTCGCCCTGGTCCGCGTCCGGTTCGGCGCGCAAATTGCGGGTGGCCATCATCAGGAACGGCGTCGTCGCCATCGACAGCGTGACGATCGCGCCGAACAGACTGGCCGCGTCGGGCGCGATCAGGAAGGCATGCTGCGCCTGGGCGAAGAGGACGAAGCCGAATTCGCCGCCCTGGCTGAGCAGCAGGCCGAGCGCGAGCGCCTGCCGCCACGACGTCCTGAACGCCATCGCGATCGCGCCGATCACGATCGTCTTGGTCGCGATCAGCGCCAGCGCCATGCCGCCGACGAACAGCGGGCGATCGGCGATCGCGGAAAGATTGAGCTGCATGCCGACGGTGAGAAAGAACAGGCCGAGCAGGATCGACCGGAACGGTTCGACATCCGCCTCGATCTCGTGCCGGTAGGGTGTGTCGGCGAGCATCACGCCGGCGACGAATGCGCCAAGGGCGGCGGACAGGCCGAGCATCTCCATCACCGCGGCGCTCGCGATCACCGTGAACAGGCCGGCGAAGACGAACATCTCGCGCTCACCGAGATTACCGATGAAGCGGAACAGCGGCCGCAGGAGATAGCGGCCGGCAAGCGTCAGGCCGACGATCGCCGCCACCGTATAGAGAGCGAGCAGCCAGCCCGGCGGCCCGCCGAGGTCGGCGGGGTTGCGCGAGAGGGCGGCGACGATCGTGATCATCGGCACGATCGACAGATCCTGGAACAGCAGGATCGCGAAGGCGCGCTCGCCGAACGGGGTGCGAAGGCGCCCCTGCGATTGCAGCAGCGGCAGCACCTGCGCGGTCGAGGACAATGCGAGCGGCATGCCGAGCGCCAGCGCCGCCGGCCAGGAGAAGGCGGTCGCGCACCATACGACGACGGTGATCGCGAGCCCGCACAGCACGACCTGGATCAGGCCGAAGCCGAAAATATCCTGCTTCATCCGCCACAATCGCGACGGACTGAGCTCGAGCCCGACGAGGAACAGGAGCAGCATGATGCCGATCTCGGCGATGCTCATCTTGTCCTCGGCATCGCCGACCAGGTTGAGCAGCTGCGGCCCAACGACCGCGCCGGCGACGAGATAGCCAAGCGTCGCGCCGAGCCCGAGCCGGCGGAACAAGAGGACGAAGATGAGCGCGAAGCCGAGCATCGGCACCGCCTCGCGCAGCAGCGAGGCGCCGGCGTGGACCGCGTCGGTCATGCCGCCGCGCCCCGGCCGGCGGCCTCGGCCGCCGCCGCGAACGGCAGCAGGATCGCGCCGTGCCGTGCCGAAAGCCGCCGCGCCTCGGCGAAGATGTCGAGCCCCGGCCAGTCGCCGGGATCCTCGCGGCGGCCCGCGAGATAGGCGGCGAGCGCATCATGCGCCACGGCCAGCTCCGCCGCGCTCCGCCCGATCGCTTGCGCGCCCATCAGGGCCGCCGAAGCCTGCCCGAAGGCACAGGCCCGCACCTCCTGCCCCAAAGCCGCGATCCGCCCCGCTTCATCGAGGATCACATCGACGATCACCGCGCTCCCGCAGACCGACGCGCGCCGCTCCGCCGACCCGTCCGCCGCCACCAGCCGCCCGACATGCGGGATCGACGCGGCGAGCCTGAGAATATCGCGGGTGTAGAGCGTCGCGGTGGCCATGAGGCCGCATATAGGCGGGCCACTTGAACCGCGCCACCGCTGCTCATTCCTCCCCGAGATTTCTCGGGGAGGGGGACCAGCCGTAGGCTGGTGGAGGGGCCTTCCGCCGCAAGAACCCCTTCCACCGCACTTCGTGCGGTCCCCCTCCCCGGCAAAAGCCGGGAAGGATCAAGCCCGCCGCCAGGTCGTCCCGCCCGGCCCGTCTTCCAACACGATCCCCTCGGCCGCGAGCTCGTCGCGAATGCGATCAGCTTCCGCGAAATCGCGCCGCTGGCGCGCTTCGAGCCGTGCCGCGATCAGCGCGTCGATCCGCCCGTCGCCGCCGCCCTGGAACCAGTCGTTCGCCTCATCCTCCAGAAGGCCGAGCAGCCGCGCCGACGCGCGCAGCGCCTCGCCATCCTCGATCGCCGAGAGCCGCGACAGCGCCAGCGGTGTGTTGAGATCGTCCGCCAGCGCCTCCAGCACCCCCGGATCGGGGGCACCATCCCCGAAACCCCTTGCCTGGCGATAGAGCCGGTCGAGCGTCGCCTTGCTCTGCCCGATCAGCGCCTCCGACCATTCCAGCGGCTGGCGATAATGCGCCGACAGCAAAGCCAGCCGCAGCGTCTCGCCCCTGTGCCCCGCCGCCAGTAGCTCGTTCACCAGCACGACATTGCCGAGGCTCTTCGACATCTTGTCGCTGCCCGCCATCGACAGGAACCCGTTATGCACCCAATAGCGCGCGAGGCTCGCCCCGCCATGGGCGCAGCGGCTCTGGGCGATCTCGTTCTCGTGGTGCGGGAAGATGAGGTCGAGCCCGCCGCCGTGGATGTCGATCGTCTGCCCAAGATGTGCGCCGATCATCGCCGAGCATTCGAGATGCCAGCCCGGCCGCCCGCGCCCCCAGGGCGAGTCCCAGCCGATCACGCCCGGATCGGACGGTTTCCACAAGACGAAATCCGCCGGATCCTTCTTGTAGGCGGCGACCTCGACCCGGGCGCCGGCGATCATCGCCTCGCGGTCGCGCCGGCCGAGCGCGCCATAATCGGGATCGCTCGGCACGCTGAACAGGACGTGCCCCTCGGCCTCATAAGCGTTGCCGCACGCGATCAGGCGCGCGATCATCGCGATCATCGGCGCGATATGATGGGTCGCATGCGGCGCGATCGTCGGCGGCTGGACGCCGAGCGCGCCCATGTCCTGGAGGTAGAAATTCTCGAACCGATCGGTGATCACCGACGGCGCCACCCTCTCCGCCTCCGCCGCCGCGATGATCTTGTCGTCGACGTCGGTGACGTTGCGGGCATAAACGAGGCTGCCGGCGCCATAGACATGCCTCAAAAGCCGCGCGAGCACGTCGAACACCACCGCGGGGCGGGCATTGCCGATATGGGCGCGGTTATAGACGGTCGGTCCGCACACATACATCGTCACCCGCTCGGGATCGGCGGGGGTGAAGACGCGCTTCTCGCGCGCCATCGTGTCGTGGAGGCGGATCGGGGTCATTGGCTGTTCGCGGTGGCGGCCTGGTTGCCCTCGCCCGCCGCGCGCCGTGCCTCCACCGCGCCGACGATCGCTTCGCTGCTAGCGTGGAGCAAAGGATAGGTCCGCGAATCCGCCATCCATTCCGGCCGCTCGGCGCCGCGTCCCCAGACCGTATCATAGACCAGGTTGACGCCGAGATAGAGCAGGGTCGCGCCGATCAGGCCCTTGACCGCGCCGAAACCGCCGCCGAGCACCCGGTCGATCGGCCCGACGATCGAGCTTCGCACCCGATCGCCCACCCGCCGCGAGGCGAGCTTGCCGCCGAGGAAAACCAGCCCGAACACGATCGCGAAGGCGAGCACCGATGCGCCCGAGACGGTGCCGATCGGATGCTCCAGCACCTTCTCGAGCGGCGCGTAGAAATAACGCAGCGCGACGATCGCCGCGAACCAGGCGAACAGCGACAAAAGCTCGGCGACGAAGCCGCGCATGAAGCCGAACACCAGCCCGGCGCCGACCAGCAGCAGGACGACGATATCGAGTGCGGTGAAACCCATGGCCGCTGCGTAGTGGAGGATTTGAGGGAGGGGAAGCGGCTCTCAAATCCTCCCCGAGATTTCTCGGGGGGAGATCCATGTGGCACCGATGTTCAAGCGAAATTCCCCCCTCCCTGCTGGCAGGGAGGGGTTGGGGGTGGGTGCGCGCGTCCGCGCGTCCAAAAGACTCTCTCTCTCGGACTCAGCAACAGCACCGGACGAGGCATCGAGCCTCGCCCGCTGCTAAACCCACCCCTACCCCTCCCTGTCAGGGAGGGGGTTTTGAACGTCGTTATGCCTAACGCCCCAGCAAATGATCCACCAGCGCGCCCAACGTCCCGAACCCCGCCAGCTTCGGCATATCCTTCCCGCCGCTCACCGACGCCGGCACGATCGCCCGCTCGAAGCCGAGCTTCGCCGCCTCCTTCAATCGCAAATTCGCATGCGCCACCGGCCGCAGCTCGCCCGACAGCGCGACCTCACCGAATGCCACCGTCTCGGCCGGCACCGGCCGTTCCGACAGCGCCGAGACCAAGGCCGCCGCCACCGCGAGGTCCGCCGCCGGATCGGTCACGCGATAGCCGCCGGCGACGTTGAGATAGACCTCGGCCGTGGAAAAGCTGAGCCCGCAGCGCGCCTCCAGCACCGCCAGGATCATCGCGAGCCTTCCTGAATCCCAGCCGACCGCCGCACGGCGCGGCGTCGCGCCGCTGGCAAGGCGCACCGTCAGCGCCTGGATCTCGACCAGCACCGGCCGCGTTCCCTCCAGCGCCGGGAACACCACCGCGCCCGGCACCGCTTCGCCGCGATGGGTGAGGAACAGGGCCGACGGATTCGACACTTCGGCCAGCCCCTCCTCCTCCATCGCGAACACGCCGATCTCATCGGTGCCGCCGAAGCGGTTCTTCACCGCGCGCAGGATTCGGTATTGATGGCTGCGCTCGCCCTCGAAGCTCAGCACGGTATCGACCATATGTTCGAGCACGCGGGGGCCCGCGATCGCGCCGTCCTTGGTGACATGGCCGACCAGCACGATCGCCGCCCCGCTCTCCTTGGCGAAGCGGATCAGCTCATGCGCGCTCGCCCGCACCTGGCTCACCGTCCCCGGCGCGCCCTCGATCAGGTCGGAATACATGGTCTGGATCGAATCGATCACCACCAGAGCCGGCGGCGCACCCTCCCCCAACGTGGTCAATATGTCCCGAACCGAGGTCGCCGCGGCGAGCTTGAGCGGCGCCGCGCCGAGCCCGAGCCGGCGCGCGCGCAAGCGCACCTGATCCGCCGCCTCCTCGCCGGAAATATAAGCGACATGCGCGCCTTGCGCCGCGATCTTCGCCGCCGCCTGCAACAGCAGGGTCGACTTGCCGATGCCCGGATCGCCGCCCATCAAGGTCGCCGATCCCGCCACCAGCCCGCCGCCGACGGCGCGGTCCAGCTCGGCGATCCCGGTCGATATCCGCGCCGGCAGCACCGCCTCGGCATCGAGTCCGACCAGCTCGACCCGGCGCCCGCCCCGGCTCAAATCGTGCTTGGCCGAAAAGGGCGTCACCACCCCGGCCTTATCCTCGACCAGGCTGTTCCACTCCCCGCAATCCGCGCACTGCCCGGCCCAGCGCGGACTCACCGACCCGCAGAGCTGGCAGATATAGCGGATCCTGGGTTTCGCCATGACGCGAGCCTAGCGAAACAGAATGAGAACATCCAGCGGGAAATGCGGTGAAAGAAACCTCACCCCTCCCTTGAAAGGGAGGGGCTAAGATTGGAGGCGGGAACGTCCGCACCAAGCTAATCATTCTCCCCAAATGCCGCGACCGATTGCGCCCGCTCCGCCAACCCGCCACATCTCCCCCCGATGATCCGCGTCGCTTCCTACAATATGCGAAAGGCCATCGGCACCGATCGGCGCCGTTTGCCCGAGCGCACACTCGCGGTGATCAACGAGATCGGCGCCGACGTCATCGCGCTGCAGGAGGCCGACCGGCGCTTCGGCGCGCGGCTTTCGGCGATGCCGCCACAGCTCATCGCCGAGCAGAGCGACTACAAGCCCGTCCAGTTCGAGGCGCGCGATGGATCATTGGGCTGGCACGGCAATGCGTTGCTGGTGCGGAAGGACGTGGAGGTCATTGAAAAGCATCTCTTCCACCTCCCCTCGCTCGAGCCGCGCGGCGCGGTGCTCGCCGAGATCGCGGTGCGCGGCCAGCGGCTGCGTGTCGTTGGCATGCACCTCGATCTCTCCGGCCTGTGGCGGCGGCGGCAGGCGCATGCGATCCTCACCCACCTCGCCCAATATGACGAGGCGGTGCCGCACGTGCTGATGGGCGATCTCAACGAATGGAGCGCCCATGGCGGGTGCCTGCGCGATTTCGCTTTGCACCACCGCTTTGCCCCTGTCGGCCGCTCCTTCCACGCCCGCCGCCCGATCGCGACATTGGACCGGATCATGGTGACCCCCGATCTCGCCATCATGGATTGCGGCACCCACCACAGCGCGCTGGCGCGAAGGGCGTCGGATCATTTGCCGGTCTGGGCCGATCTGGCGCCCGGCGATGTGGCACCAAAGGGCATCACCGCGCCCCGCCCGACCTGGCCCGCGCGGATGCGGGCTTCGCTGACTTGGTCGCAACGGCAGCGCAGCGGATAGAAAATGTTGCCGATCCCGATCAGGATTCAAAAGGCAAAAGCGTAATGGTGATTATCAACATCATAAGAGCGAGAATGGCCGACCAGAAACTGATCCAGAAACCCCGCGATCGGGCCAAGCTGCCAGGCTGCGCCACGCGCCGCACGCGCAACCCGTAAAAGAACAGGGCAGCCCACATGATCGCCGCAATCGGCACGATATAGTCGCCCTCGCCAAAAACGCCCATGATGGGCAGCAAGGCCAGCGCAGGGAGCACGACCCAAAGATTTGCGGAAAATAAGCCAGCGACCGCTGCCCGGCTCCGTTCAGCATCGAGACGTTGAGCCTCGCGCCAATCAAGCTCATTGGGTCGTTCCATCGGCCCCATTTGCAATGAGCTGGCTCGGTCCGCAAGGACTGACACTATTTACCGATGCCCGGTTGGTTCGCGCAGGGGCGCAGAGGGCCGAATCTCGCCAGAGACACTCGGTGAAGTGCAAACCCCATTGTTCCGCCCCGGCATTTATAAGGCTTGCTTTGTGAGCGGAGCGAGAGACCTCTCTGCCCCTTTTGCATCTCTGCGCGAATCCCTTCTAGCCCCCGCCACCCTCATTCTCCGCCGCAGCCGGCTGCCCCTCATGCGCGGGCTCGTCGATCTGCATCCAGTCCCGGAAGGGCAGGCGGTAGGCCATGTCCATCACTTCATATTCGATCCCCTCGGGCTTGGTCGCCGAGGAGTTCCAGAATGCGACGATCCCCGTCTTGGTGACCGGATCGAACATCATCATCGAGCGATAGCCGCGCACCCCGCCATGATGGCCGATCACGCGGTGGCCGGCATAGTCCATCACCCGCCAGCCAAGGCCGTAGGAGGTGTCGTGGGTGCGCTCGGCGAAGCGGCGGCGGCGGCGGTTCTCGCCGGGGGTGCGGATGCGCGGCGTCTGGACCTGGGCGAGCACATCGGGCGGCAGCACCGCGGGCGCGAGGCCCATCTGCGCCATCATCCAGATCGCGAGATCCTGGATCGATCCGTTGACGCCGCCGGCGGCCGGCACGCGATAATAAGCGTCGCTGATCTCGATCGGGCGCGAATCGTGTCCGCCGGCATGACCGCGCGCCCAGCTCGGCGCCGTCATCAGCGCGTCGCGGCCATAGCTTGCGCGCATGTTCAGCGGCCGGAACAGCCTTTGCTCGACGACCTGGGCATAAGGCCGTCCGGTCACATGCTCGACGATCTCGGAAGCCGCGTCATAGCCGACATTCTGATAGGCATGGCACTGGCCGGGCGCGCAGATATTGTTGAGCGTCGCGTAGGCGGTCCGCAGCGCCTTTGGATCCTCGCCATCCTCGAGCTTGCCGTCATAGGCATGGGCATAAAGGCCAAGCGTGTGCGACAGCAGGTTCGCCACCGTCGCCACCCGTTCGTTGCCGCCGGGGAGCTTCAGCGACGGCGCGTGGCGCGCGACCGGCTCGTCGAGCGACAGCCGCCCGTCATGCGCGAGCAGCGCCACCGTGTCGGCGGCCACCCCCTTGGAGAGCGAGGCCCAGCGGAACACGGTGTTGCTCGTCACCGGCTCCTGATTGTCCGACGCGGTCGTGCCATAGCCCTTGATGAAGCGGATGCGCCCATTCTCGACCACCGCGACGGCGAGCCCGACCATCGACTTGTCCTGGATCAGCCGCTGGAGCCTCTGGTCGAGCCGGCGATAGTCGATGACGCTCGGCGTCTCCGGCGGCTGGGTCAGCGCGACCGTCACCGGGCCCTGATGGTGGGCCGCGATCTCGGCGGCCCGATGCGCGCGCCAGCGCGCGGCGGCGGTCCAGACGACGAGGACGATGGCGATGGCGGCGATCAGGAAAAGGAAAAGGCGCTTCAAGGTCGGTTCCGGCAGTTCGGTTCTGTCGCCGCAAGGTCCACGATCCGCGCCGGCCCGCCGCGCTTAACGCGGCCGCAACGATAAGGAAAGCAGACCCATGCACGTCCGCCGGGGCGCGCTCGACAACCCGCCGCCTTCCTGTCACGGTCCGCCGCGATGCGGGAAAAAGAGCTTCGGATCGCGCTCGTCTGCTACGGTGGCATCAGCCTTGCCGTCTACATGCACGGCATCACCAAGGAGATCTGGCGCCTCGCCAAGGCGAGCCAGCTTCTCCACGCCGAATCCGAGGCGCCGGAGGGCGGCACCTACCGCGAATTGCTGCGCAGCATAAGGGAACGCTGCGGCCTCGATCTGCGCGTCTATGTCGACATTCTCGCCGGGGCGAGCGCGGGCGGGATCAACGCCGTCTTCCTCGCTCATGCCATCGCTCACGGCCGCTCGATCGAGCCGCTGACCGACCTGTGGCTGACCTCGGCCGACGTCGATAAATTGCTCGATCCGGAGGTCGGCCGCGTCTCGCGCTTCGCCAAGACCGCCGCGGTCCCCTTCGCCTGGGCCTTTTCGCAGCGCGCCGGCACGATCGACGAGACGGTCGAGCCCGAACATCGCGCGGAGGTGCGCGCCAAGCTCGCCAATTTCGTCCGCTCCAAATGGTTCGCGCCCCCGTTCGGCGGGCCCAATTTCACCAACCTCATCCTCGACGCCTTCGATGCGATGGACCGGCAGAGCAATGGCGCGCCGCTGCTGCCAGAGGCGCAGCCGCTCGACCTTTATGTCACCGTCACCGATTTTCGCGGCTATCCCGAGGCGCTGAAGCTCAATTCGCCGCCCGAGGTGATCGAGCGCGAGCATCGCATCACGCTCTCCTTTCTCGATCCCGGTGGGCCGCGCCGCCATCTCGCCGATCCGGCCGAGCTGGTCTTCGCCGCGCGCGCGACCGCGAGCTTCCCCGGCGCCTTCCCGCCATTCACCGTCAAGGAGCTCGACCGGGAGCTGGACAGGCGCAAGCGCGTCTGGCCGGGCCGGGCCGATTTCCTGATGCGCGCGCTGCCCGGCCGCGAGTCGGTCGGCGAGGCGGAATCGACGATCCTGATCGATGGCTCGGTGCTCGCCAACGCCCCGTTCCGCCCGTGCATCGAGGCGCTCGCCCGCCGCCCCGCCTGGCGCGAGGTCGACCGCCGCTTCGTCTATATCGATCCCAAGCCGGGCCAACGCAGCGTCAGCCTGGCGAGCGGCGAATCGGAAGCACCCGGCTTCTTCGCCACCATCCTCGGCGCGCTTTCCGACATCCCGCGCGAGCAGCCGATCCGCGACAATCTCGAGACGATCGAGCAGATGTCGTCGAGCATCCGCCGCATGCGCCGTATCGTGCGCACCATGCAGCCCGAGGTCGAGGCGGCGATCGAACGCGCCATCGGCTCGACCTTCTTCCTGATGCGGCCCAACCCCTCGCGGCTCGCCGCCTGGCGCGCCCGCGCCAACGAAGCGGCGGCGCGCGCGGCCGGCTATGCCTATGCCGCCTATGCCCATCTCAAGATCGCGACCGTCGTCGAGGATATGGCGGCGACGATCGCGCGCCTCGGCGGCCGCGGCGAGCGCAGCCGGCGCGAGCGCGTCCGCCAGGCGCTCTGGACGCATGTCCGCGCCACGGGCCTGACCGATCCCGATTCGGTGACCGCCAAGGGGGCGAGCGAGGCGCTGATCCTGTTCCTGCGCGATTTCGACATCGGCTTTCGCACCCGGCGCCTGCGCTTCGTCGCCAAACGCCTGACCCGGATGACCGAAAGCGGCGCCGTCACCGGCGATTGCGAGCCGATCCGGGTCGCGCTCAACGACATGCTCGAACTCTATCACCGCCGGGAGAGCGATCATTTCGATGCCGCCGCGCGCCGCGCCTTCGCCGCCGTCGAGACCGAGCCCGAAGCGGCGATGGCCGCGCTGGCGCGGCTTTGGAACCTGCGTCCGCTCGACGAGGAGACCGACGCGCGCCTGACCGAGGCCTTTTCGGAATTGCCCAAGGCCGATCGGCGCGCCGTCATCCTGCTCTATCTCGGCTATCCCTTCTACGATGTCGCCACCCTCCCCCTCCTCCAGGGCCAGGGGATGGACGAGTTCGACCCGATCAAGGTCGATCGCATCTCGCCCGACGACGCGGTCGCGATCCGCGCCGGCGGCACGACCGCGACGTTGAAGGGCATCCAGTTCAACAGCTTCGGCGCCTTCTTCAGCCGCGCCTATCGCGAGAACGACTATCTGTGGGGTCGCCTCCACGGCGCCGACCGGATGATCGACATCGTCGTCTCCACCCTCCCCGCCGAGACCCGATATGATGAGGACGAGATCAAGGCGCTGAAGCGCGACGCCTTCCGCGCCATCCTCGCCGAGGAAAAACCGCGCCTCGCCACCATCCAGGGCCTGTTCGAGGAGCTCGAGCGGGAAATCGGGTGAACCCGGCTACTCCCGGCTGTCCCAGCCTCTTCTCGTCATCCCAGCGAAAGCTGGGATCTCATTTCCCCCTTTTTCCTTCCTTCGCGCCTTCGCGTGAACCAATCCCTTTTTCTTCTCTCACGCGAATGCGCGAAGAAGAACACGGAGATTCCAGCTTTCGCTGGAATGACGAAGCGGGGCATTCCTCGTCAGCAAGCCCTAGACGCCGCCGTCCGTTTCGGGAAAGAAGGCCCCATGCAATTTTTCAAGACCCTCGCCTGGGTGGTCGCCGCGGTCCTGCTGGTCCTGTTCGCGCTGGCGAACTGGTCGATCGCCACGATCAACCTGTGGGGCGGGCTCCAGGTCGACATCAAGCTGCCGGTGCTGGTGATCGGCGCCTTCCTGCTCGGTTTCCTGCCGACCTACATCCTTTACCGCACCCGGATCTGGTCGCTGCGGCAGCGCCTCGAAGCGGGTCCGCAAACGATCGTGGCCAATGCCCCGGTGGTGCGCGCGCCGCCAGTGCCGGAGGGCGAGCCGCGCGCCAACCAATGACGAGCCCGGTCTACGTCGCCCTCGATACCCCCGATCTCGATACCGCGCACGGCATTGCGGCGCGGGTGAAGACCCATGTCGGGGGATTGAAGCTCGGCCTCGAATTCTTCGCCGCCAACGGCCCGGCCGGCATCCAGGCCATGGCCGAATTGGGCCTGCCGATCTTCCTCGACCTCAAGCTCCACGACATTCCCAATACCGTCGCCAAGGCGGTGCAGGCGCTGCGCCCGCTGGCGCCGGCGATCCTCACCGTCCACGCCGCCGGCGGCCGGGCGATGATGGAGGATGCCAAGGCCGCCGCGCCGCACGACACGAAGGTGGTTGCGGTGACGGTGCTGACCAGTCTCGACGACGACGATCTCGCCGCGACCGGCATCGCCGGCGATTCCCATGCTCAGGTCGTGCGGCTGACCGAACTGGCGCGCGAAGCCGGGCTCGACGGCGTCGTCTGCTCCGGCGCCGAGGTGAAGGCCGCGCACAAATTGTGGCCGCAGGGTTTCTTCGTCGTCCCCGGCGTCCGCCCGCCCGGCGGCGACGCCGGCGACCAGAAGCGCGTCGTCACCCCGCGCGAGGCGCTCGACAACGGCGCCTCGATCCTCGTCGTCGGCCGCCCGATCACCAGGGCGGAAGACCCGGACCAGGCCGCCCGCGCCATCGCCGCGACCTTGTAACCGTTTCTCCCATCCGCTGCGGCGACAGGGAGGATTCCTAGACATCACGTCCCGCCACGCCTAATTCGCTCCGATGAGTTGGCTGAACCGCGTCCGCAACAAGATCCCCTTCCTCCCGAAACGGGAGACGACGGAGAATCTGTGGCACAAATGCCCGGAATGCGGCGCGATGGTCTTCCTCAAGGAATATGAGGAGAATCTCTACGTCTGCCCGCGCTGCGATCATCATGGCCGGATCGGGCCGGCGCTGCGCTTCGGCATGCTGCTCGATCCCGGCTACAGCGTCCTGCCTTCACCCCAGGTGAAGGAGGATCCGCCCAAGTTCCGCGACACCAAACGCTATAGCGACCGGATCAAGGCCGCGCGCGCCGCGACCGGCGAAGCCGATGCGCTGCTCAACGCGCAGGGCGCGATCGAGGGGCGGCCGTTGGTCATGGGCGTGCAGGATTTCGCCTTCATGGGCGGATCGATGGGCATGGCGGTCGGCGCCGCCTTCGTCGCTGGCGCGCGCGCGGCGATCGCGGCGCGCTGCCCCTATCTCATCGTCACCGCATCGGGCGGCGCGCGCATGCAGGAGGCGATCCTGTCGCTCATGCAACTGCCCCGGACGACGGTGGCGATCTCCGAGCTGCGCGAGGCCGGCCTGCCCTATATCGTCCTCCTCGCCGATCCGACGACCGGCGGCGTCACCGCCTCCTACGCGATGCTCGGCGACATCCAGCTCGCCGAGCCCGGCGCGCTGATCGGCTTCGCCGGCCAGCGGGTGATCGAATCGACGATCCGCGAGAAGCTGCCCGAAGGATTCCAGCGAGCGGAATATTTGCTCGAGCACGGCATGATCGACATGGTCGTGCCCCGCAGGGATCTGCGCGCCCGCCTCGCGCTGCTGCTCGATTACCTGACGCCCCGGCGAGAGGCGGCGTGAAGATAATCCTCCCCGTGAGCGAAGCTCATGGGGAGGGGGACCGCTCGAAGAGCGGTGGAGGGGCTTTCGGCGCTGGAGAGCCCCTCCACCATGCTTCGCATGGTTCCCCTCCTCATCGCCGTCGGCGACAGGGAGGATAGAGCGTGGACCACGCCGTCTCCGACTCTCCACTCGTCCAGGCCCAGCTCGACCGTCTCGCGACCCTGTCGCCGGGCCGCGACATATTGGGGCTCGAGCGTATCCGCGATTTGCTCGGCCGCCTCGGCAATCCTCAGCATCGCCTCCCGCTTGTGCTCCACGTCGCCGGCACCAACGGCAAGGGATCGACCTGCGCTTTCCTGCGCGCGTCGATCGAGGCGGCGGGCCTTTCGGCGCACGTCTATACCAGTCCGCATCTCGTCCGCTTCAACGAACGCATCCGCCTCGCCGGCCGGCTGATCGACGACGACGCGCTCACCGCGACCCTCGCCGAGGCGCTCGATGCCGCCGGGGACATGGAGATCAGCTTCTTCGAGGCGACCACCGCCGCCGCCTTCCTCGCCTTCGCCCGCATCCCCGCCGACGCCTGCATCGTCGAGGTCGGCCTCGGCGGCCGGCTCGACGCCACCAATGTCATCGAAGCGCCACTCGTCAGCGGCATCGCCCAGCTCGGCATCGACCACATCCAGTTCCTCGGTGAGAGGATCGAGCAGATCGCGGCCGAGAAGGCCGGCATCGCCAAGCCGGGCGTGCCGCTCGTCACCCTCGCCTACCCGCCAGCCGTGGCCGTGCCGATCGCCGAAGCGGCGGCGCGATCGGGCGCGCGCTGGCTGCCGCGCGGCGAGGCCTGGGATGCCGGGATCGAGTCCGGCCAGCTTCGTTACCGCGACGCCGCCGGCGCGATCGATCTGCCGCTGCCGCGCCTTGCCGGCGATCATCAGGCGATGAACGCCGCGCTCGCGGTCGCGATGCTGCGTCACCAGCGGGTGCTCGACATTCCGGAGTCGGCGTTCAAGGCGGCGATGGGCTGGGCGGACTGGCCGGCCCGACTCCAGCGCCTCGCCCCCGGCCCGCTGCGCGATCTCCTACCGTCCGGGGCCGAGCTTTGGCTCGACGGCGCCCACAATCCCAACGCCGCGCGCGCGGTCGCCGATTTCTTCCGCGCTCATGTTCCCGCCGGCCGGCCGTTCCACATCGTCTTCGGCCTACTCGCCAACAAGGACGCGGCCGGCGTGCTGCGCGCCGTTCGCGGCCGTTCGCCGACGCTGCACACCGTCGCCGTCCCCAATCACGCCGCGCATTCGCCCGAGGCGCTGGCCGCCGCCGCGCGCGATGCCGGGCTCACCGCGATGCCGGCCGCCGGAGTCGCCGACGCCCTCTCCTGGATCGCCCGCCATGCCGATCCGGCGCAGCCACCGGTCGTGCTGGTCATGGGCTCGCTCTATCTGGCGGGCGAAGTGCTGAAGGCGAACGATCAGCCGCCGGGCTGATCGCCCTCCGCCTTGCCGGCCGATCCCACCGAGGCATCGACCAGCCCCGTCCGGCTCATCCACCAGAACAGGAGGATGCCCGGCAGCGCCACGATCGTCGTGAACCAGTAGAAATCGACGAAGCCGGCGGCGTTCACCATCGCGCCGGCGGTCGTCCCGGTCAGCACCCGCCCGACAACGCTCGCCGCCGCCGAGATCAGGGCATATTGCGACGCGGTGAACCTCAAATCGGTCAGCGCCGAGAAATAGGCGACGACGGTGACGCCGCCGATCCCGCTCGAGAAATTCTCGAACGCCATCGTGCCGGCGAGACCCCAGTTGCTGTGCCCCGCCCCGGCCAGGATCGCGAAGCTGGCATTGGAGACGCCCATCAGGATCAGGCTCAGCAGCACCGATCGCTTGAGCCCCATCCGCGCGTAGAGCCAGCCGCCGACGAAGATGCCGATCAGATAGGCCCAGAAGCCGACACCGACATCGTAGAGCGCGATCTCGTCATTGCTGAAGCCGAGATTGTCGAGCAGCAGCCGCAGCACGAGCTGGCCAAGCGTGTCGCCGATCTTGTGGACCAGAATGAACAGCAGCACGATCCACGCGCCGGTGCGGCGGAAGAATTCGACGAACGGCCCGTAGATCGCCACCCACATTTCGGCGAATCCCTTGCGGGCGCTCGGCTCCCGGTGACGCTCCGGCTCGCCGACGACGAGGCCGGTCAGCATCGCCGGCAGCGCGAAGACCGCGCACACGAGCGTGCCCCATTCCCAGCCGGCGCGCTGCGCCACGACCAATGCCAGCGCGCCGGCGGCGACCGATCCGATCCGCCAGCCATATTGCGACATGCCCGATCCAACGCCGAGCTGGCTCGGCTTCAACAGCTCGATCCGATAGCCGTCGATGACGATGTCGAAGGTTGCGCCGGCGAAGGCGACCAGGATCGCCGCCAGCGCCATGCGCGGCAGGTCCGCGGCCGGATCCTGGAAGGCGAGATTGGCGACGGCGGCGATCACCATGAGACCGGCGACGATCAGCCACGAAACGCGCTGCCCGAGCCGGCCGAGGATCGGGATATGGACGCCATCGACGATCCACGACCAGAACGGCTTCAGATTATAGACGAGGAGCGCGAGCGCGAAGGCGGTGACGTCGGCCGGATCGATATGGTCCTGCGCCAGCCGCGAGGTCAACGTCGCGCCGATCATCGCATAGGGAAAACCGGATGAGACGCCCAGGAAGAAGGCCGCCATCGGCGCCCGCTCGAAATAAGGCGCGACCTGCTTCGGCATCCAGCGATTGAGATAGCGGGCGAAGAGATAGCCGACACCGATCAACGCAACGATGATGATCGCGGCAAACTGGCTTCTGCTCATCCAAGCCTTGTAGCGGCTCGCCCCCGCGCGGAAAGCCTCTTTGCTTGCCTTACGTTCGCGTCAAGCGCACCATCGCGCCATGGACATGCCGGCCGCGCCGAGGCCCACCGAGGGCCAGCTCGCTCTCGCCCGCGCCATTGCGGGCGGCGTCGACATGACGGGCGACGCGATCACCTGTGTCCCGGCCGCGGTTTATACCGATCCCGATCGCTTCGCCGCCGAACAGGCGCGGCTGTTCGGCCGGCTGCCGCGGGTGATCGCGCCCTCCGCCTTGCTCGATCGGCCGAACATGGTCGTCCCGCATGACGGCTTCGGCATCCCCTTGCTGCTCACCCGCGACAAGGCCGGCCAGGCGCATGTCTTCTGGAACGTCTGCCGCCATCGCGGCACCCGGCTGGTCGAGGGCGAGGCGGCGATGTGCGCGCCAATGCTCGTCTGCCCCTATCACGCGTGGAGCTACAGGACCGACGGCGCCCTCGCCGGCGTGCCGCGCCCGGAAACCTTCCCCGGCCTCGACAAGGCCGCGCACCACCTCGTCGAACTGCCATCGACGGAGGCCGGCGGCCTGATCTGGTTTTCGCGCGACTCCGGAGATTTCGAGGACGCCGCGCTGCTCGCGCCCGATTTCGATGCGTTCGGGCTCGCCGGCCACCATCTCTACCGGCGCCGCGTCCACGATGTCGCCGCCAACTGGAAGCTGATCATGGACGCCTTCCTCGAAAGCTACCACGTCCAGCGCCTGCACGCCCCGACGATCGGGAAGTTCTTCGCCGACGGCATCACCGCCGCCGACCGGATCGGGCGGCACCAGCGATCCGCGGTCGGCCGCGCCGAATATCTGGCCAGGATCGACCCCGACGACTGGCCGGCGCTGCGCGGCGCGATCACCTTCGCCTATCAGCTTTTCCCGGCGACCCTGCTGGTGGTCAGCCCCGATTATGTGAACGTGATGACGATGATGCCGCGCGCCGTCGATCGCACCCTGATCGAGGATTTCATGCTGATCCCCGAACCGCCCCGTTCCCCGGAGGAGGAGGCGCATTGGGCCAAAAGCTGGGCGCTGCTCGACGAAGCGACGTTCGGCGGCGAGGATTTCCGCGCCGCCGCTCTGGGCCAGAACGGCCTCGCCTCCGGCGCGATCGACATGCTGACGCTCGGCACGCTGGAGACGGGCATCCGGATCTTCCACGACGAGGTCGAGAAGGCTTTGACCGCCTGAATCCTCCCTGTGAGCGAAGCTCATGGGGAGGATTCAAAGTACCTAAGCCGCCACCTCATACAGCGTGAGCTGCGGCGGCGGGCGCTTCATCGGCCGGCCCTGGAGCTGGCGTTCGATCGCGCTCAGCGCCGCTCTCAGCGTCTTTTCCGAATAAGGCTTGGCGAGGCAGCCGAGTGCCAGCGCCCGCGCCTCCTCGCTGCAATTTCCGGTGACGAACAGGACCGGCACGCCCTTGGCCCGCGCCGCGCGCGCAACTTCCAGTCCGTCGCCTTCGCCGGCGAGCGCGATATCGGTCAGCACGAGGTCGAGCGGGCGGGCGCCGAGCACGGCGAGCGCCGCGGCCACATTGCCGACCGTCGCCACGATCTCATAACCCGCTTCGCCGAGCATATATTCATTGTCGAACGCGACGAGCGGCTCGTCCTCGACGATCATGATCCGCCGGATGATCCTTTGGCGCTTGGCGAAGAGCATGTTAGTGCCGATCCCTCCCTCGAAAGCTCGATATAGGAACGCAACGAGCCGCCGGTTAGTGGAGTGCCGCCCCCGGAATTCGGCCGGGCGCGAATAAATATCGGGCCGTCCGGCGCGGCGGTTCCAAGGAGACGAAAACTGCCCCCCGCACGCGAATCGCAACGCATTGCCAAGCTCCTCGCCCGCGCCGGCATCGCCTCGCGCCGCGAGATCGAACGGATGATCGCCGAGGGCCGGATCGCGATCGGCGGCCAGACCGTGGAAACGCCCGCTACCCTGCTCACCTCGCTGCACGGCGTCACCGTCGACGGCCAACCGGTCAAGGCCCCCGCGCCGGCGCGCCTGTTCCGCTTTCACAAGCCCGCCGGCCTGCTCACCACCGAACGCGATCCGAAAGGCCGGCCGACCATCTACGATCGCCTGCCGAAAGGCCTGCCGCGCGTGGTGCCCGTCGGCCGGCTCGACATGAACACCGAGGGGTTGCTTCTCCTCACCACCGACGGCGAATTGAAGCGCCAGCTCGAACTGCCGGCGACCGGGGTGGAGCGCAGCTATCGCGCCCGCGTGTTCGGCGACGTCAGCCAGGCGCAGCTCGAGGAGTTGATCGACGGCGTCGAGATCGAGGGCGTCCGCTACGGCGCGATCGACGCCAATCTGGAGCGGCGGACCGGCCGCAACGGCTGGGTCGAGATGCGCCTCCGGGAGGGCAAGAATCGCGAGGTCCGCCGCGTCCTCGAACATCTCGGCCTCCAGGTCAGCCGCCTGATCCGCACCGCCTACGGCCCCTTTCCGCTCGCCGATCTCCCGGCCGGCGCGGTCGACGAAGTCCGCCAGCACGATCTGGTCGCGTTCCGGAAAACTCTATCCTCCCTGTCGCGAAGCGATGGGGAGGGGGACCATGCGAAGCATGGTGGTGGGGCTTTGCGGCCGCGGAAAGCCCCACCACCGTCCTCCGGACGGTCCCCCTCCCCATCCGCTACGCGGACAGGGAGGAAATAGTGCGCATCATCGCCGGCCAATGGCGCGGCCGCCCGCTCCTCGCTCCCGCCGGCCAAGCCACCCGTCCGACCAGCGACCGCGCCCGCGAGGGCCTGTTCTCGATGCTCGCCAGCCGGCTCGGCAGCTTCGAGGGGCTCGCGGTCGCCGATCTCTTCGCCGGCACCGGCGCGCTCGGGCTGGAGGCGCTGTCGCGCGGCGCGGCCCATTGCACCTTCTACGAGAAGGACCGCGCCGCTCTCGATATTTTAAGCCGAAACCTTGAGAAGCTGGACGCTTCGGCCCGCGCCGATCTTCGCGCCCAGCCGGTCGAGCATGCCCTCCCGCCGTCACGCCCCTGCGATCTTGTCCTGATGGACCCGCCTTACGCCTCCGGCCTCGCCCAGACGGCGCTGGACCGGATCGGCCAGGGCGGCTGGCTCGCTCCCGGCGGCTGGCTTTCGGTCGAGACCAATGGCGAAAGCCTTGCTGTGCCCGCCGCGCTCACGCCCGAGGCCGATCGCCGCTTCGGCAAGGCGCGTATCCTGCTGTTGCGGGCCGCCTGATTTCGGCTTTCCGGTCGTCGCTAACCCATGTTAACGAGGTGCGCCGAAAGGCTCTTTGTAAGGAGGCGATTGTGGCGCACAAGTTTACCATCAAGCAGAACAAGGCGGGCGAATATGTCGCCTATTTCAAATATAACAGCGAGACGATCTTCTGGACCGAGGGCTACAGCTCGAAGGCCAGCGCGGTGAACGCGATCGAGTCGGTCAAGAAGAACGGCCCGGGCGCGCCGACCGAGGACGAATAAGCCGCATCACGAGGCCGGGCGGGACGCGCCGTTCCGCCCGCCTTTGCCGAGCATCAGCAAGGCGACGAGACTGACCAGCGAGGCCGCGGCGAGATAAAGCCCGACCCAGATCAGCCCGCCGCGCCCCGCCAGCCACACCGCCGCCAGCGGCGTCAGCGCGCCGCCCAATATGCCGGCGGCGTTGAACGCGAGACTCACCCCGGTATAGCGCACCCGCGCTGGAAACAGGCTCGGCAGCCACGTGCCGAGCGGGCCATAGACGAACCCCATCACGACCAGCGCGAAGCTGAGTCCGGCGAAGATGACCGGCAGCGACCCGGACTGAAGCGTCGGCGCGAGCAGCAGTCCGGCCGCCGCCGCCGCGACGCAGCCCCAGCTCAGCACCCGCCCCGCGCCATAACGGTCGGCGAGCCAGCCCGAGGCCGGGATCGAGAGCGCCATGAAGACGATCGCGCCGAGTTGCATCATCAGGAACGTCTGCTGATCGATGTGCAGCGTCGTCGTGCCGTAGCCGAGTGCGAAGGCGGTCGCGAGATAATAGACCGCGAAGCAGGCGACGGCGCCGAACGTGCCGCCGAGCATCGCCAGCGGATGATCGCGCAAGAGCTCGGCGATCGGCACCGACGGCGGTGGCCCTTCATCCAGCACCGCGCGGAAGGCGGGCGTCTCCGAAAGCTTGAGCCGGACCCACAGTCCCAGCGCCACCAGCACGATCGACAGCAGGAACGGCACCCGCCAGCCCCAGGCGAGGAACTGGTCGTGCGTCATCGTCGCGCCGAGGATCAGGAACAGCGAATTGGCCGCGACATAGCCGACCGGCGCGCCGAGCTGCGGCCACATGCCGAAGCGCGCGTGCCAGCCTTCGGGCGCATTCTCGACCGCGAGCAACGCCGCGCCTCCCCATTCGCCGCCGAGCCCGAAGCCCTGGCCGAAGCGCAGGATGCACAGCAGCACCGGCGCCCACAGGCCGGCGCTCGCATAGGTCGGCAAGACGCCGATCAGCATCGTCGATCCGCCCATCAGCATCAGCGAGGCGACGAGCGTCGACTTGCGCCCGATCCGGTCGCCATAATGGCCGAAGGCCCAGGCGCCGACCGGCCGCGCGACGAAGGCGACGGCGAGGCTGCCATAGGAAGCGAGCAACTGCGTCGAGCTCGACTCCGACGGGAAGAAAAGCGGCCCGAACACGATCGCCGCGGCCGTCGCGTAGATATAATAATCGTAGAATTCGACCGACGTGCCGACCAGGCTGGCCAGCAGCACGCGCGCATTCGCCCTGAACGGATGGCTCATGCCCCTCCCCACCTCATCGACGCGGGCAGCCATGGAGGCTCACAGATAGGGGCGCAAGGTCAACGTCGTCCTTTGCGCCGCGCCGCCCCGGCGATAGGCGATCGCCACCGCGTCGCCCGGCGCGCCGGTGATCGCGCGCACGAACTGTTGCAGCGACACGCCCTCGATGATGTCGCCCGCCTGGAGGCCCGCCTCCGCCGCCGGGCTGTGCGGGCTGACCGACGTGATCTCGAGGCGCCCCGCGATCTCGTCCACCCACAAGCCGCTCATTCCATAACGTTCGGGCGGCGTCGGCAAGGCGTTGCGTTTGGCCCAGAGCCGGTTCGCGCGCACCTCGCTCGTCAGGTTGAGCCGCCGGAGCAGCCCGAGCCCGAACAGGCCGTCGCCTTCGAGCAAATTGGCGGCGCGCGGTTCGGCGAGCTGGACGAGGGGCCGCTCGAAGCCGATCTCGCCGAGCCCGGCGTGCCGCGCGCGGACGAGCCGGGTGCGCGGGCCCGGGCCGCCGATCCCCCGCGCGCGTCCCGGAACATAGGGACTCGTATCGACCCAGAGCCCGCTGCGCGCCGCCGCGCGGGGATAAAGGAAGATGCCGGCCGGCGCGCCGGTATCGAGCTGGAGGCGATAGGTCGCGCCGTCGATCTCTGCATTCACGAAGATCTGCGCGCCCCATTGCTGGTCGCGGCGGATATCGGCGGGCAGCGGCGCGAACCCGGTCCGCTCGGGGCGGCCGTCGGGATAGATCCGCCAGCGGCCGGCCTCGAAGTCGAGGTCGGAATCGGCCACGGTCAGCATGCTCGCCGACAGGGCGCCGCCAGCGCGGAACGGCCCGGTATCCCCGGTCGGCGCGCGGAAGGTCACGGTGCCGATGTCGACGTTCCCGAAGGCGACATCATGGCCTTCGTAAACCACCGCCTGGCGGGTGCCGCCAATGCCGGCGATCAACTGCTGGCGGAGCTCGCGCAGGCCGAGCGAGTGGGCCAGGTCGAGGCTGATGATATTGCTGCCCGCGCCGGTATCGATCGTGAAGTCGAACGGACCACGCTGGCCGAAGCGGACCGGAATCCACAGCTTGTTGTCGCGCACCGTGATCGGCGCCTCACCGATCCGCGGCGTCGCCTGCGCGAAAAGCCGGGCGGATGGCGCCAATGGCAAAGTCGCGAGGCCGGCGACAAGCGCGCGGCGGGAAACGATCATCGGCAAATGCTCTCCGCCCCGGGAAACCTCGATTCGTCCGCTTTTTCTAGCAGCGCCCCGGACAGGCTTCGAGCCGCAAAAGCGCGCATCGCGCCTTGCCCCCGCGCCCCGCGTTCCCTAGCTGTTCACGGGTGACCGATCTCCCCGTCAACCAGCCCGAACCGCCTTATCTGCGCGGCCTCAACGCCCCGCAGCGCAAGGCGGTGCTGACCACGGAGGGGCCGGTGCTGGTCCTCGCCGGCGCCGGAACGGGCAAGACCGCGGCGCTGACCGCCCGGCTCGCCCATCTCGTCGCCACCCGCCGCGCCTGGCCGAGCGAGATCCTCGCCGTCACCTTCACCAACAAGGCGGCGCGCGAGATGCGCGAGCGCGTCGGCCGGCTGATCGGCGAGGCGGTGGAGGGCATGCCCTGGCTCGGCACCTTCCATTCGATCGGCGCCCGCATGCTGCGCCGCCATGCCGAGCTGGTCGGCCTCCAGAGCAATTTCACCATCCTCGACACCGACGATCAGCTCCGCCTGCTCAAGCAGATCATCATCGCCGCCGACATCGACGAGAAACGCTGGCCCGCGCGCCAGCTCGCCGGCCTGATCGATCGCTGGAAGAACAAGGGCTGGACCCCGGACCAGGTCGATGCCGGCGAGGCGGAGGCCTATGCCAATGGCAAGGGCGCCCAGCTCTACACGCTCTACCAGGCCCGCCTGCGCGATCTCAACGCCTGCGATTTCGGCGATCTCCTGCTCCACATGCTGGTCATCCTGAAGACCCACCGCGACGTGCTGGCGAATTATCAGCAGCGTTTCAAATATGTCCTGGTCGACGAATATCAGGACACCAATCAGTCGCAATATTTATGGCTAAGATTACTTGCACAAGAACGAAAGAATATTTGTTGCGTCGGGGATGACGACCAATCAATTTATAGCTGGCGAGGAGCAGAGGTATCCAACATCCTGCGTTTCGAGCAGGACTTCCCCGGCGCGGCGATCATCCGGCTGGAGCAGAATTACCGCTCCACCCCGCACATCCTCGCCGCCGCCTCGGGCCTGATCGCGCAGAATAGCGGGCGGCTCGGCAAGACGCTCTGGACCGAGGCGCGCGATGACAATGGGGGCGAGGGCGACAAGGTCCAGGTGATCGGCGTCTGGGACGGGCCCGAGGAGGCGCGGCGGATCGGCGATGAGTTGGAGACGATGCAGCGCCGCGGCCGGAGCCTCGACAGCGCCGCGATCCTGGTCCGCGCCCAGTTCCAGACCCGCGAGCTCGAGGACCGCTTCATCGCGATCGGTCTTCCCTATCGCATCGTCGGCGGCTTCCGCTTCTACGAGCGCGCCGAGATCCGCGACGCCCTCGCTTACCTCCGGGTCATCGCCCAGCCGGCGGACGATCTCGCCTTCGAGCGCATCGTCAACACCCCCAAACGCGGCCTCGGCGACAAGGCGGTGGCGAAGCTCCACGCGCTTGCCCGTGCCCAATCGATCCCGCTCTCGATCGCCGCCGCCCAGATCCTCGACACCGATGAGCTGACCGGCGCGGCGCGGCGCTCACTGGGCAATCTGGTGGGGGACTTTGCACGGTGGCGCGCCAAGCTCGCCGAACTCCCGCACCCGGAATTGGCCCGCCTGATCCTCGACGAATCCGGCTACACCGCGATGCTCCAGGCCGATCGCTCGGCCGAAAGCGCCGGCCGCCTCGAAAACCTGACCGAGCTCGCCCGCGCGATGGAGGAATATGAAACGCTCGGCGCCTTCCTGGAGCACGTCTCCCTGGTCATGGACAATGACGCCGATCGCGATGCCGACAAGGTCACGATCATGACGATCCACGCCGCCAAGGGCCTGGAATTCGACACCGTCTTCCTCGCCGGCTGGGAGGAAGGCGTCTTCCCCTCGCAGCGATCGCTCGACGAGGGCGGCCAGGCCAGCCTCGAGGAGGAGCGCCGCCTCGCCTATGTCGCGATCACCCGCGCCCGGCGCCGCTGCGTCATCCTCCATGCCGCCAACCGCCGCATCTACGGCCAGTGGACCAGCTCGATCCCCAGCCGCTTCGTCGCCGAGCTTCCCGGCGCGAACACCGAGGAGGAGACGACGATGACCGGCGGCGAGAGCCTGTGGCGCGCCAACTGGTCCGAACATGCCGATCCCTTCGCCAACGCGCTGACCTCGCAGCGCGGCCTGTCCCGCGCGCAGTCGAGGGGCCCCGGCTGGCAGCGCGCCGCCACCAGCGGCGGCTTCGAACGCACCCCCGCCCGAGTCGTCGAAGCCCGCGCCAGCGCCATCAGCTTCGGCAATCCGGGCCGGAGCGACATCGCGGTCGGCATGCGCGTGTTCCACTCCAAATTCGGCTACGGCACGGTGGCCGAGATCGAAGGCAACAAGCTGGAGATCGACTTCGAGCAGACGGGGCGCAAGCGGGTGCTGGACAGCTTTGTGAGCATAGCGACATGAAAACGACCCGCTATTTCGAGGAACAGGTCCTACGCAAGCGCCCGTATCTGCGTCAGGACTGGATCGAAGCGACGCTTGCCGATCCTCTCGCTCGCGGGGTTCAGCCCGATGGCCGCGTCCGCTTTTGGCGGCGCGTCGAGTTGGACGAAGCCGACAAATCCTATATCCTGCGCGTTGTAACGCTCGAAGATGGCGAAACCGTGCACAACGCCTTCTTCGATCGCAATTATCGCGAGGCCGAGTGATGAAACTCCATTATTATCCGGAGACGGACAGTCTCTATATCGAGCTGCGGGATGGCACCGGCGCGGAAACGCGAGAGGCGGCCGATGGCATCAACCTCGACCTCGATGCGAGCGGCAATATCGTCGGAATCGACATAGATCACGCCTCAACCAAGCTCGATCTTGCAACGCTGGAGACAAGGGCGTTGCCGCTACGGGATTTGAAGGCGGCCTGAGGGACTGGAATTGGACATGGCGCCGAAACGGCGTGGAGCGCGATAGGCGTTCGAGCGTTCCACCCCCCATGCTCACCTACACCTCCCTCACCCCCCGCGCGCTCGAGATCGTCTGCGAGGGTCACGTCACCGCCGCCGATGCGCGCGAGGCGTTCGCGCGAATGGAGCGGCTGATCGAGACCGCGCCGAGGATCGACATCCTCGCCGACGTGCGCGCCGGCATCCACATCGAGCTTGGCGCGATCGTCGAGGAACTGAAGCATCTGCCCATGTTCCGGCGGATGGTCGGCGCGCTCGATCGGATCGCGCTGGTCGCCGATCCCGCCTGGGTCCGCACGATCGGCAAGATCGAATCGCATCTCATCCCGGGCGTCGATTACCGCGTCTTCGACCGCGACGGCGCCGCCGAGGCCCGCGCCTGGATCCTGCGCGAAGGCGAGGCGCCCGCCCCCGCCTGAGCCCGCGAAACTTTCCTACACCCCCGCTTATCGGTCATAGACTCGTTGATGACCGATTCGCCCATCGTCTTCGCTTCCGCGCCCTCCGCCTCCAACCGCCGCGACGGCTGGACTCCCGAGCGTCAGCGCGCCTTCATCGCGGCGCTCGCGAAGATCGGGCTCGTCTCGGCGGCGGCGAAGGCGGTCGGCATGAGCCGCAAGTCGGCTTATGCCCTGCTGGCACGCGCGGGCCCGGACAGCGGCTTCGCGGGCGCCTGGCACGAAGCGCAGTCGCTCGGCCATCAGCGGGCGAGCGACGCCGCGATCATCCGCGCGATCGACGGCGTCGAGGTGCCGGTTTTCTATCGCGGCATCCAGCGCGGCACGCGACGGGTCTACGACAACCGGCTGCTCATCGCGGCACTGCGCGCGCAGGGACCGGCCGATCGCGATTTGGCGGGACGATGAATCCGGCCGCTCCGTTCACCGCATTTCTTCGTCGACGTCCCGTCACCTTTGTCACCTTCGACTCCGCGACGCGCCGGCGGCCCGGATCATCTCTCATCGATTTTTCAATTCAAGCTGACCGAGTTTAATCGCTTTGCCCGATCGCACGGCGCGCCTAGGCTCCGCCCGAACCCAAAGCCCCAAACCCGAAACCCCAGGAGACGGACATGGATGCAAGGACCGGCGATCCGCTGAGCGATCCCTCGAAATCACGCGCCGCCGCGCGATCGCTGCTCGGCCGCACCAATCGCGACTGGTGGCCGAACCAGCTCAGCCTCGACATCCTCCATCAGCACGGCCTGCACGGCAATCCGATGGGCGACGATTTCGATTATGCGAAGGCCTTCAAGTCGATCGACTATGCCGGGCTCAAGAAGGACCTCACCGCCCTGATGACCGACAGCCAGCCCTGGTGGCCGGCCGATTACGGCCATTACGGCCCCTTCTTCATCCGCATGGCCTGGCACGCGGCGGGCACCTATCGCACCGGCGACGGCCGCGGCGGCGCCGATTCGGGCAACCAGCGTTTCGCCCCGCTCAATAGCTGGCCGGACAACGGCAATCTCGACAAGGCGCGCCGGCTGCTCTGGCCGGTGAAGCAGAAATACGGCCGCAAGCTCTCCTGGGCGGATCTGCTCATCCTCGCCGGCAATGTCGCGATCGAATCGATGGGCGGCCCCACCTTCGGCTTCGGCGGCGGCCGCGAGGACATCTACGAGCCCGAAAAGGACGTCTATTGGGGTACGGAGGAATTCTGGGTCGGCCACGATCAGAACGAGACCCGCATCCAGCCCGAACGGGAAATGGTGCTCGAAGAGCCGCTGGCGGCGATCCAGATGGGCCTCATCTACGTCAATCCGGAAGGGCCCGGCGGCAATCCCGATCCGCTGCAATCGGCGCGCGATATCCGCGAGACCTTCGCCCGGATGGCGATGAACGACGAGGAGACGCTCGCGCTCACCGCCGGCGGCCACACCTTCGGCAAATGCCATGGCGCGGGCGATGCGTCCAAGGTCGGCGCCGAGCCAGAGGGGGCGGACATCGCCCAGCAGGGCCTGGGCTGGCAGAGCGGCCACAAGAGCGGCATCGGCGACGACACGATCACCAGCGGCCTCGAAGGCCCGTGGACCCCGACGCCGCGCAGCTGGGACATGAGCTTCTTCCACATGCTGCTCGATTATGATTACGAGCTGGTCCGCAGCCCGGCCGGCGCGCAACAATGGCAGCCGATCAACCCCAAGCCGGAGGATATGGCCCCGGGCGCGCACAGCCCCGACCGGCGCGTGCCGACGATGATGACCACCGCCGACATGGCGTTCAAGATGGACCCCGAATATCGCAAGATCGCCGAACGGTTCCGCGACGATCCGGCCGCGTTCGCCGATGCCTGGGCGCGCGCATGGTTCAAGCTCACCCATCGCGACATGGGCCCGAAGGTCCGTTACCTCGGCCCGGAGGTTCCGGCCGAGGATCTGATCTGGCAGGATCCGGTCTCCGCCGGCCCGAAGCTCGGCGACGCGGATGTGTCGGCTCTGAAGGGCAAGATCGCCGCGTCGGGCCTTACCGTCGCCCAGCTCGTCAAGACCGCCTGGGCTTCGGCCTCGACCTATCGCGGCTCGGACAAGCGCGGCGGCGCCAATGGCGCGCGCCTCCGCCTCGCGCCGCAAAAGGATTGGGAGGCCAACGAGCCGGCCGAGCTGGCGAAGGTGCTCAACGTCTATGAGGGCATCCAGGCCGATTTTGGCGGGTCGGCGCGGGTCAGCATGGCCGATCTCATCGTGCTCGGCGGCAATGTCGGGATCGAGCAGGCGGCGAAGGATGCCGGCCACGACGTGAGCGTGCCGTTCGCGTCCGGCCGCGGCGACGCCACCGACGCGCAGACCGATGCGGGGAGCTTCGCGCCGCTGGAGCCGCGCGCGGACGGCTTCCGCAACTATCTCAAGGTCCGCTTCACCGTGCCGACCGAGGAGCTGCTGGTCGATCGTTCGCAACTGCTCGGCCTCAGCGCGCCGGAGATGACGGTGCTGGTCGGCGGGCTGCGCGTGCTCGGCGCCAATCATGGCGGGTCGAAGCATGGCGTCTTCACCGATCGGCCGGGCCAGCTCACCAACGACTTCTTCGTCAACCTGCTCGACATGGGTACGGCGTGGAAGGAAGTGGACGGCCATGCCGACGAGGTCTTCACCGGCACCGACCGCGCGACCGACAAGGAGAGGTGGACGGCGACGCGGACCGATCTCGTCTTCGGCTCCAACGCCCAGCTTCGCGCGCTGTCGGAAGTCTATGCGGCGGATGATGCGAAGGACAAGTTCGTCGCCGATTTCGTCGCGGCCTGGACCAAGGTGATGAACGCCGATCGGTTCGATCTCGCCTGATCCATGTGGGGCCCCGGTTGCGACCGGGGCTCCGCATCACCGGATAAGGGCTTGGAACAGCGGCCGGACTGGCGCACTGGACCGGCGATGACCGATCAGCCGCTCAAGACCAGGCCGCGCATATGGGATACGGGCGGCGGCGACCGGCTGCCGCCCAATTTCACGGTCCCGGCGCCGCCGGCGCAGCATCTTCCCGATCCCACCGACATCTACGACGCCAGTGCCGGCGTGCCGATGCCGCACCGGATCACCGCGATCCTCGCGGTCTCCTTCGGCTCGGCGCTGGTCGTCATCGACGGCGCGATCCCGACCGTCGCCTTGCCGAGCATCGCGCGCGACCTTCACGTCGATTCATCGTCGGTCGTGTCGATCGTCACCACCTACCAGCTCATCCTGGTGATGGCGCTGCTCCCCTTCTCCGGCCTCGGCGACCGGATCGGGCTCAAGCGCATGTACCAGATCGGGCAGACCATGTTCACGGTCGCGACGATCCTGTGCTTCTTCGCCCACAGCCTCGCCTTCCTGCTCATCGTCCGCGCCGCGCAGGCGATCGGCGCGGCGGCGGCGCTCAGCGTCTCCTCGGCGCTGGTCCGCGCCATCTATCCCTCGAACGCCCTCGGCCGCGGCCTGGCGCTCAATTCGCTCGTCGTCTCCGCGGGCGCCTCGATCGCGCCGACGCTCGGCGGCCTCGTCCTCGCGATCGCGCCCTGGCCCTGGGTGTTCGCGAGCGCGGTGCCCTTCGCCATGCTCTCGCTGCTGTTCGGCCGCGCGCTGCCCGATCCGAAGCTCCGGCCCGAGCCGTTCGACCTTATGGGCGCGGTGATGTGCGCGGCGATGTTCGGCCTCATCATCGGCGGGCTGGAAAGCGCGGTCCATGGCGACAGCCCGGTCGTCTCCGCCGCGATCGTCCTCACCGGGCTGCTGATCGCGGTGCTGGTGGTCCGCAAAGAAAGCCGCGAGCCGGTGCCGATCTTCCCGGTCGATCTCCTGCGCCGGCCGGTGATCGGCCTGTCCGTCCTTGGCGGCTACCTCGCCTTCATCGCCTCGATGACGCTGCTCCTGTCGATGTCCTTTCGGCTCCAGCACGCTTACGGCTTCTCGCCGTCGGAGGCGGGCGCGGTGATCGGCGTCTGGCCGCTCACCATGATGATCGTGGCGCCGGCCGCCGGCGCCTTGTCCGATCGCTACCCGGCCGGCCTGCTCGGCGGGATCGGCATGACGATCGGCGTCGTCGCCTTGCTGTTCATCGGCTTCATGCCCGATCATCCCGGCTATTGGGAGGTCGCCTGGCGGATGTCGCTCGCCGGGCTCGGCTTCGGGCTCTATCTGTCTCCCAATGCCCGCCTCATCATCGGTTCGGTGCCGCGCGATCGGGTCGCGCCCGCCGGCGGGCTCGTCTCGACGACCCGCCTCGTTGGCCAGACGACCGGGGCGACGATGGTCGCGGCACTGCTCGCGCTCGGCATCGGGGACGGGCGCGTCCCGCCGCTCGTCGCCTGCGGCCTCGCCGCGATCGCCGGCATCGCCAGCGTCGTGCGCCTCACCCCCAGGGTCCGCGCTCCGAACGCGGACCAGAGGGGCGATGGCGCGACGACGCCCTGACGATCAGAAGGCCGAGCGCGGCGTCGCCTCGTTCATCATCTGCTGGCGGACGAGCGGGATCGGCGGGCCGCCATAGCTCAGGAACTGATCGTGGAACGCCTTCCAGCCCTGGCGGCCGCCATGATTGGCGGTCCAGTCCTGGCGCAGCCGGCGGATCATCAGCTTGCCGAGCGTGTAGTTGAGATAGGCCGGATCGTAGGTGCCGCGCGCCGCCTGCTGCCGCGCATTGCCCTCGTCCTGGTAACATTGGGTCTTGAACATCTGGTAGGACTGGTCCTGCGTCATCCGCCCGGTGTGCAGGCCGATCGCCGACAGGAACCGGCAGTCGCGCAGCAGCGCGTTGGTGAGCTGGCCGATATGCGTTTCGGGGTCGCCATTGTTGAGCCCGGCGTCCCACATCATCTCCTCGGCATAATGCGCCCAGCCTTCCGCATAGGCATAGCCGACGAAAAGCTGGCCGAAGAGGAAGTGCGAACGGTTGGCGTGGAGGAAGTTGAGATAATGGCCCGGCCACACCTCGTGGACGGTGGTGAACAGCAGGTCCGCCTTGCCAGGAATGAAGGCGTGCTGGACCGCGGGCGTCCATGACGGATCCGGCGGCGCGATATAATAGACCGACGGCAGGTTGTGCTCATAGGGGCCGGCGATCGAGATATAGGCCGAGTTCTGCCGGTTGTAGGGCGGCGCCTCCTCGACCTGCGCCTGCACCATGCTCGGCACGCTGACGATATTGTGGTCGATGACGAACTGGCGGAGGCTGTCGAGCTCGGCGCGCGCCGCCGCGACCGGGCCGCCTTCCGGCTTGTCGCTCTGCATGCGAAGCGTGCATGCCTCGATCGTCTGGCCGGGCGCATATTGCGCGCAGGCCTCGCGCAGCGCCGCCTGGTTGCGCGCGAGATCCTGCTCGCCGATATGCTGGAGCTGGTCGAGCGGGATATCGACCATCTCGGTGTCGCGCAGCATCTGCGAGAAGCGGTCGGCGCCCAATGCGAAATTGGTGGTCGCCTGTGGCCGCTGCGATTCGAGCCAGTCGGCAAGGCCCTTCATCGCGGTCGCGGCCGCTTCCGAAGCGGTGTTGAGATCCGCCTGGAGCTGGGCGTCATGGACGTCGGCGAAGGCGCGCTTGCCGTCGCCGCGATAATATTCGGCAAAGCCGCCAAAGCCCGCCTTGCCGTAATCGATGAAGCTCATCGGCAGCGGCGCATGGAGATTGGCGCGGATCTGCTGCGCGGCGCGCGGCACGTTGCGGAGATAGGCGATATAGGCGCGCAGCCGCTGCGCCCGCGGCGCGTAGGGCCGGGTCACATAGACCGACGGATCGAGCGAGCCGATATAATAAGCCGGATTGGTGTGCGGCTGATCGGCGGTCGCGAGCCAGAAGAGCTGGCCGCGCATCACCGCGGTCACATAGTCGCGCTGGTAGCGTTGCTCGGGGCTCATCGCCTGCGCGTCGAACGCCTGGGCATCGGTCATCGCCTGCCGGACGAAGGCCTGGCGCCGCTGAAGGCCTTCCGGGCTCCAATCGGGCAACTGGCCGTCATATTCGTGCTTGCCCTGATAGATGGCGAAATCGGGATTGATGCGCAGGTAGCCATCGATCGTGCGGTTGACGAAACTGTCCCAGTCGGCGGGGCCATGCGCGGGCTGGTTGCCGGCCCCGCCGGCATGGCAGCCGGTGACCATCATGGCGAGCGCGCCGGCGCCCGCAAGAAACGCTTTTCTCATTGTCCAGCATCCTCTTTTCTCGTCCCCGGCGCGTTTCTGGCACGGACGGCAATCGGATGCCAGCCCATTGCCGGGAAACGGAATTTGCGCGGTTCGCGGCGATGCGGGCGCTTTCTGCTTCCCCATGCCGCCGATGGAGGGATATCTGCCTTTTGATCGCTGGCGACGCGGTACGCATGTTGCCCGCCACCCCCGCGCTTCGTAAGGGCCATGCGATGGCCGCAGAGACCCCCTTCTCGATTCCGGATTTCCGCTTTTACTGGACCGCGCGCCTCGCCTCGACGATCGGCCAGGTCAGCATGGTCGTCGTCATCGGCTGGCAGGCCTATGACACCGCCCGCCATATCGGCATGGGCGTCAAGGAGGCTTCGTTCCAGCTCGGCCTGATCGGCGCCGTCCAGTTCCTGCCCTTGTTCCTGCTCACCCTGGTCACCGGCTGGACCGCGGACAAGCTCGACCGCCGCTTCATCGCGCGCGCGACGATCAGTCTCGAAATCTTCTGCGCGGCGGCGCTCGGCTGGCTCTCATGGACCGATCAGATCACGCTGCCCGCGATCTTCGCGATCGCCGCCCTGCTCGGCGTCGCGCGCGCCTTCGCCCAGCCGGCGCTCCAGGCGCTCGCCCCCAATCTGGTCCCGCTCGAGATCCTGCCCAAGGCGATCGCGACGAGCTCGCTCGCCTGGCAGGCCGGGGCGATCGTCGGCCCCGCCGCGGGCGGCTATCTTTATGCGGTCGGTCCGGAAATGCCTTATTTCGTGGCCGGCGGCCTGTTCGTCATCTCGCTCACCTGCATGTTCCTGATCGGGCCCAAGCCGCGCACGGCGATCCGGGGATCGCGCAATCCCTGGCGGCAGATGATCGACGGCATCCGTTATGTCCGCCACAACCGGCTGGTTCTCGGCGCGATCTCGCTCGATCTGTTCGCGGTGCTCCTCGGCGGCGCGACCGCGATGCTGCCGGTCTATGCCCGCGACATCTTCCATGCCGATTCGACCGCGCTCGGCAATCTGCGCGCGGCTCCGGCGATCGGCGCGGCGCTGACCGCCTTGTGGTTCTCGGCGCGGCCGCTGGAGCGCAATGTCGGGGTCAAGATGCTGACCGCGGTCGGCGTGTTCGGCGCGGCGACGATCGCTTTCGGCCTGTCGCGCTCGATGCCGCTTTCGCTGCTCTGCCTCGCCATTCTCGGCTCGGCCGACATGCTGTCCGTCTATGTTCGCCAGTCGCTGATCCAGCTCTATACGCCCGATGCGATGCGCGGCCGGGTCGGCGCCGTCTCCACCCTCTTCATCTCCGCCTCGAACGAGCTGGGCGAGGCGGAGAGCGGATTCCTCGCCGCGCTGATCGGCCCGGTGACCGCGGTGATCGCCGGCGGGGTCGCGGCGATCGGCGTCACGCTGATCTGGGCGCGCTGGTTCCCCGAGCTTCGCCACGCCCGCACCTTCGAAGTCCCCGAAACCCTCGCTGTGCCAAAGGAGGCCTGAGCCATGAAAGCCGATACTATCCTCCAGACGATCGGCAACACTCCGCATGTGCGGATCAACCGCCTGTTCGGAGACGCCGAGGTCTGGATCAAGCAGGAGCGCGCCAATCCCGGCGGGTCGATCAAGGACCGCATCGCGCTCGAGATGGTCGAGGAGGCCGAGCGCAGCGGCAAGCTGAAGCCCGGCGGCACGATCATCGAGCCGACCTCCGGCAACACCGGCATCGGGCTCGCGATGGTCGGCGCGGCCAAGGGCTATAAGGTGATCCTGGTCATGCCCGACAGCATGAGCATCGAACGCCGGCGGCTGATGCTCGCTTATGGCGCGAAGTTCGAGCTGACCCCGAAGGCCGAGGGCGTCAACGGCGCCATCGCCAAGGCCAAGGAACTCGCCGCCGGCATCGAAGGATCATGGATCCCGCAGCAGTTCGAGAACCAGGCCAATGTCGAGGCCCACCGGCGCACGACCGCGCAGGAAATCCTGGACGATTTCCGCGACACGCCGATCGACGCGATTATCACCGGCGTCGGCACCGGCGGCCACATCACCGCCTGCGCGCAGGTGCTGAAGCCGGTCTGGCCCGGCCTCAAGGTCTATGCGGTCGAGCCGGCCCTGTCGGCGGTGCTCTCCGGCGGCCAGCCCGGGCCGCATCCGCTCCAGGGCCTCGGCACCGGTTTCGTACCGGCGATCCTCGACACCTCGCTGCTCGACGGCATCATCACCGTCGAGGGCGACGATGCCAAGGAGATGGCCCGCCGCGCCGCGCGCGAGGAGGGCATGCTCGTCGGCATCAGCTCCGGCGCGACGCTGGACGCGATCCGCCAAAAGCTCCCCGAGCTTTCCGGCAAGCGCATCCTCGGCTTCAACTACGACACCGGCGAGCGTTACCT